>ENA-UOJC01002348-UOJC01002348.1-human-gut-metagenome-genome-assembly--contig:-C104-NODE-2348-length-20857-cov-19.116671_pt1 | contig 20857 bp, 18 predicted proteins | sample MGYA00242339_ERZ723886 | MGnify/ENA metagenome assembly ERZ723886 | reverse complement strand
AACGGAATGAGTCCGGTACAGTACCGAACTCACTTGCAAGCAATTTAGTTATTTTACTGTCCAACTTTTGGGGTTCATAGCATATTGCCTTAGGAGCGTTTTTTGTTGTAACGTGTTGTAACGTTTGGCAAATTCGCAGAGCCGACGGCTAGCGAAAAATACAGATGCGGCAGATGCAATAAGTAGAATCGTTGCGAATGTCGTAAATAAGTCAGCATCGCTATAGCCGGCATACCGATAATCGAAGTCGCCAATGCCGATATGGCGAAAGCGAAGAATAAACGGACGAAAAGTAAGACGCATACTTAGGGCAAAATAAGCCTAAACAGAAACATCGTAATATAATTGTGCAAAATTTAAACAATTGGTTTTTGCTTAGCGTCGAAAACAATGTGCAAATAAAATCCGCCTGCCGAAAGGTAAGCGGATTTTTCTATATGCGCTAAATTTTTAATACGTTAGCTCTGATTTTTGACATTTACAGTCAAAGCTCCGTCTTTTGCATCTACAATCAAAGTGGAGTTCGGCTCGAGATCGGATTCCAAAATCTTTTTTGCAAGGAGAGTTTCGACCTTGCTCTGGAGATATCTCTTAAGCGGACGGGCGCCGTATACGGGATCGTAACCGCCTTCGATAATAACGTCTTTGGCTGCATCGGTAACTTCGAGGTGAAGTCTGCGTTCTTCGATACGATGAGCGAGAGATTTTATAAGCAAGTCGATGATACCGGTAATATTAGCCTTAGTCAGCGGTTTATAGTATACGATTTCGTCAAGACGATTAAGAAATTCCGGACGGAAAGACTGCTTTAACAGAGCGGAAACTCTTTCTTTCGCTTCGTCGTTAATTTCGCCGCTTTCGGAGTCTATGCCCTCCAAAATTATGTTGGAACCGAGATTGGAAGTAAGGATTATAATCGTGTTTTTAAAGTCCACGGTTCTGCCTTGCGAGTCGGTAATTCTGCCATCGTCGAGCACTTGAAGAAGGATATTAAATACGTCGGGATGAGCTTTTTCTATTTCGTCGAAAAGCACTACCGAATACGGTTTTCTCCTTACCGCCTCGGTAAGATAGCCGCCTTCTTCGTAGCCTACATATCCCGGAGGAGCGCCTACAAGACGAGATACCGAAAACTTTTCCATATACTCGGACATATCGATTCGGATAAGGTTGTGTTCGTCGTCAAAAAGACATTCGGCAAGAGCTTTTGCAAGTTCGGTTTTACCTACGCCCGTAGGACCTAAGAACATAAACGAACCGATAGGGCGATCGGGGTCTGCGATACCTGCTCTCGAACGCATAATGGCTTCGCTGACTTTGGTTACGGCTTCGTCCTGACCGATTACACGTCTGTGTAATACTTCGGGAAGATGAAGCAGTTTTTCTCGTTCGCCTTCCATAAGTTTGGATAGGGGAATACCCGTCCAACGAGATACTACTTTTGTTATTTCTTCTTCGGTTACCGTATCTCTGAGTAGGGTATTTTTATCGGTCTTTTCCGTCTTCTGCGCTTCTTCGAGTTTTTTGGTAAGATCGGGAAGCGTCGAGTATTTAAGGAATGCGGCATGTTCGTAGTCTGCGTTGCGCTGCGCTTTTTCTATGTCTGCATTTACCTTTTCTATTTCCGATTTGAGGTCGGACACACGATGAATATTCTGTTTTTCGTTTTCCCACTGAGCTTTCATTGCGCCAAACTTCTCTCTGAGGTCGGCAAGTTCCTTTCTTATTTCTGCAAGTCTTGCAGCGCTAAGCTCATCCGTTTCTTTTTTGAGAGCGGTTTCTTCGATTTCGAGCTGCATGATTTTACGAGAAATTTCATCCATTTCGGTGGGCATAGAGTCTATTTCGGTACGAATCATTGCGCACGCTTCGTCTACAAGGTCAATTGCTTTGTCCGGCAAAAATCTGTCGGTAATGTATCTGTTGGAAAGAGTTGCGGCAGCAACCAATGCACTGTCGTGGATAGTAACGCCGTGATAAACCTCGTAACGTTCTTTTAAACCTCTAAGTATGGAAATAGTGTCTTCTACATTAGGCTCGTCTACCATAACGGGCTGAAATCTTCGCTCTAACGCTGCGTCCTTTTCGATATATTTGCGATATTCGTCTAATGTAGTTGCACCGATGCAATGCAGCTCGCCTCTGGCAAGCAACGGCTTAAGCAAATTGCCTGCGTCCATTGCGCCGTCCGTCTTGCCTGCGCCGACTATAGTGTGTAATTCATCGATAAAAAGTAAAATTCTGCCTTCGCTCTTTTTTACTTCGTTTAGTACCGCTTTAAGCCTTTCTTCAAATTCTCCTCTGAATTTTGCGCCGGCTACGAGTGCGCCCATATCCAAGGCAAAAATCGTTTTGTCTTTAAGTCCTTCGGGAACGTCGCCTTGTACAATTCGCATGGCTAGTCCTTCGGCAATGGCAGTTTTGCCTACGCCCGGCTCGCCGATAAGTACGGGGTTGTTTTTGGTTTTACGAGACAAAATTCGTATAACGTTACGTATTTCACTGTCTCTGCCTATTACGGGGTCGAGTTTGTGCTGCTTTGCTCGTTCTACGAGGTCGAAGCCGTACTTGGACAAAACGTCATAAGTGTTTTCGGGATTGTCGGAAGTAATGCGGTCTGTCTTGACCTTTTTTAGTTGCGTGACAAAGTCATCCTTTGTGATTCCGCGCTCTCTGAACAAACTTTTTATGCCGTCGTCGGCATAGTCGAAAATGCAAAGCATGATGTGTTCTACCGAGGTGTAATCATCGTTCATGCTTTTTGCGAGCCTTTCGGCTGCGGTAAGAATTTTGTCTGTCAGGGGAGCGACGTAAACTTTGTCAGGTTCTCTGCCGCTGCCCGATACTGCGGGAATCTTGCTTATAAGAGCGTCAAGTCCCGACAATAGGGCGTCGGGTGATTTGCCCATCTTTTTTATGAGTTGTCCGATAAGACCGTTTTGCTGATCTATAAGTGCGTACAAAAGATGTTCGGGCATTATTTGTACGTTATTGTTTTCAATTGCGATGTTCTGCGCAGACTGAAGCGCTTCCAAGGCTTTTTGAGTAAGTTTGTTTGCATCCATAATTTTTTACCTCCTCTTTATATCGTTAGCAATCCGCTGTTCAATGCCGAAAGATAATCGTTTTCCAATTCCGTTACCGACTTATAAACGTCGCCGAGATAGTTTTTGAGCAATTTGTCAAAAACTTTTACATAATTACTTATCGCATAACTCAAAGTTTCGGGGTCATAGTGTCTGTCCGAAGGAATACACAGCGAACGGGTCCACTTGTTTTCTTCGAGAGAATATGAAATCCTGTCGTTTTTGTAAAGCGACGTTACGTAAAGCTCTTCCATTTTTCGCCACAGACCGAAAAATTCGGTAAGTTTTGTAAGCAGTTCCGGAGATTGCGTCCTAAAGTTTACGTTAAGTTCGCCGATTGCGCCTGTGGGCGAACGGTAAAGCTCTACTTCGTACCTAAGTGTAGGACGATATTTGTATTTTAAAGCGCTTTTAATGGACAAAGTATTGTCGTGATTGCGATAATTTATTGTGTCCGATTCGCCGCCAAATATGTTTTCTATTCTTTTAAAAATGTCGGTTATGGTTTTTTCCGGCGTGTCGATTCCCACATAATCCGCAAGTATACGATTGATAAGATACGAGCGGTTTGTGCCTTCCGCATCGGCCATTTTATCTATCTCGTCTACCACGTCCTCGGCAAGAATCAAACTGTACATATTTTTTTTCATTTTATCGCCTCCGTTATTATATCTTTTATATAAGCGAACGTTAAAATTTCGCTTTTGCCCAGCAATTTTTGTCGCTAAGCTTATATATATTATAGCGCAAAATTTTTAATTTTGAAGCGTTTTTATATATTTTGTAAAAAAATTTATATAAAATATTTTGCGAAAGTTTTTGATGCAAGAAACTTCCTTTAAAGTATGCCCGTTTTCAGACAATACAATTTTAAGGAAGCTGTCCGATAAGAGGTAATCGAAATTTGAAAATCTAATATTTATAATTAGGCGAAAGGAGCTTATGCCGACGCTGCCGAATCGGTTTAGAAAAGCGGCGTAAACAATTTGATTAAAGCGGCGAATATTCGTACCAAAAAATTTTGTTTAAAATCTTTCTTTTGTTCGCATATTGAAAAAGAGTTTTGAAAGTCTTCTTTTATTTTAGATACACATGAGGTCTTGTATAGCAAAACGCCGCATTCGTAGTGATGCAACATGCTGCGATAGTCAAGATTAATTGTGCCGACGCACGCCAATTCGTCGTCCGCTATAATTTGTTTTGCATGCACGAAGCTTCCCGGAAGCTCGTAAATTTTTACGCCGGCAGAGGCAAGTTCTTTATAATGAGAGCGGGTTATGACGTATACCGCCTTTTTGTCGGGGACGCCCGGGGTGATTATTCGCACGTCTACGCCTCGTGAGGCTGCGTTCATCAGCGCCGATTTCAATTTCGAATCTATTATAAGGTAGGGAGTCGTAACGTAAAGCGTTTTGACCGCAAGATTGATTATGTTGAGATATACCGTCTCTGCCACATGATCGCCGTATACATATTTTGGACCGTCACCGAACGGACAAACGAGGCTTGTAACATTGTCGGACAAATCCGAGACATTCGTTGCAAGACAGTATTTCTTCGGATCGTCCACGATGCAGCTTTGAATATCGTATAGTTGCAAAAACATGCAGGTAAGGTTATTTACCGCAGGGCCTTTTATTTTTACCGCCGAATCTTTCCAGTAACCGTAAGGCGAAATTAAATTTGCATATTCGTCGGCTATGTTTGCGCCGCCTACGAAACCGATTTCGCCGTCTACCACCGTAATTTTTCGATGATCTCTGTTGTTGTACAATGCCGATGCAAGTCTATTGTATTCGTTAAACTTTATGCACTTAATATTAAGCGCCTTCATTTGCTTGGGAAAGGACGAGGGGAGGAGAGCAATAGTGCCTAAGTCGTCGTACATAAGTCGTACTTCGATGCCTTCGCTTGCTTTTCGGGCAAGAATGTCTTGTATTTCCGACCATACTGCGCCACGATCTATGATAAAGTATTCCATAAATATGAATTTCTTTGCCGAGAGCAAGGTCTTTTTCAGCTCGACGAAAAACCTTTCGCCGCTTTCTAAGAACTCTGCGCCGTCGCCGATGTAAGTGCGCATTTGCGAAACGTTGTATACGTATTTAAATACTCCCTTTGAGTTATCTGCTATTTGCTTGGGAACTACGTCGCCGTAACTTGTTATCGGTTTTGTTTTTTCACTGATTTTCCTTGCTGTCGTTTTTACTTTTTTAGGTACTTTTATACGCAAAAATAAAGTGCAAAAAGCTATTCCGACTACAGGCAAAGTTATGCACAAAATTACGAGCGGCAATTGTCCTTCTATAGTCATGTCGGAGTTTATTATAAGCAAAACGATTATGACGCTGAGGATTGTAAACGCAATATTTAATTTCGCAAACGGAAAAGCCGCTTGCAAAAAAAGCGGCAAAAAAACGTATAAACTCAGTTGCAATAAGATTGCTAAAAGTATAAGTGTAAATCTACTGAAAATAAGCTTAAATAGTTTTTTCATCTTCCTTAAAGCAGCGTTATCGTAACGCAAAAAACATACACGGTTATCGGTTTTCGTTACCTATTCCTGCTCGTGCATCAGATATTTGCGCAAGAATCGCATCATGAGCGTATTGGCTTCTTTTGCTTCTCGGCTGCGCCATTCTAGCGAAAAACAGTGGTTACGCAAAGGAGATTCCGAGCAATACGATTCGTACGGAATACCGAGAGAAGAAAGCTTGCGCATCATCGACTCGCTTTGGTTTGCGCAAAAAATATCCGCTTTCGAATATATAAAAAACGCTCTCGGATGGTCGGTCGTAACCAGGTTAACGGGTGAACACAGTTCGCTGTATTTGTACGAATCGAAGTTGTCGAGATCTGCCCCCGTCATTTCTTTTACGAGCTTTTTGTCAAGACCTACCAACAACTTGTTTACAGATAGAGACTTTACGTCGAAAACGCCGCAGTTGAATATAGCGCAGTCAAAAGTAATATCGGGATTTCCGACAACTTCTTGCAGTGAATTATTGAATGTAGCGGCGCAAAGCATTGCAGCATAATAAGCCCCGGCACTATCTCCCATAACTGCTATTCGTTGAATGTCGCCGTTTACGGTTTTTGCTTGAGACTTAATCCATTTCATAGCTTTTACGAGATGAACTATCGATGACGGAAAAGTGTAATCGGGACAAAGTCCGTAATCGGGGGTGACTACAGTGTAACCGCACGCCGCCAAATACGAAGATATACCTCTTCGGTATTCTTTTCCACCGGCAACGAATCCGCCGCCGTGAATGTAGACTATTATGGGCGCAACTCGGTCCGTAAAATAGACATCGGCAGTGCAGGGTGCATCGAGATTGTATCGCAAATCTTTAAGCGTACGAACGCATTCGGTTTTTATTGGTACGTTACCGTTTTGCGCATAGTCCATCAATATGTCTATAGCCTTAAAAAATGATTTCGTTCGCATAAATCCCTCCTCAGTATTATTTTACCATAACGAAGGAAAAAGTCAACGAAAAAATGTCAATTTTACAATGAAAGTTTAAAATATAAGACTTTGCTTATGGAAACGATTAACTTAAAAAAACAAATAATTTTAAGTAAAGCGTTTTTGAAAAAGCAAAAAAGCGGTATACGCAGACGTACAAACTTATTTCGTGGCTTTACAGCGGCGTTAAACGCCTCAAATCGCATATTATTTTTTATATTTTTCAATAGAACGCTATTTTGCTTGAAATGTAGCCGTCAAATATGGTATAATACCGGTAGAAACATGTTTATCGATTAACCTTTCGTACGTGCGAAGGCATGCGTTTGCAGACTTATCGAACGTCGCTGCCATTCGGCGAGCCGCAGTCGCCTTATGACAGGAGATTATCGATCGGTAAGTCGAAAAACTGTGACGGAATTGTTGACTCGAAACTAATTTCGACATCGGCGGCAATGACAATTAGACAAAAAGGAGAGTAATCTATGTCTATAAAAGTAGAAGAAACTTACGACCAAAGTAAGATACAGGTCTTAGAAGGATTGGAACCGGTAAGGAAACGTCCGGGCATGTACATCGGTACCACCGATATAAAAGGATTGCACCACCTTATAATAGAAATAGTAGATAATAGCGTAGACGAGGCACTTGCCGGATATTGTACCGAAATAACGGTGGAGATTACTCGTGACGGGGCATGCAGAGTATCCGATAACGGAAGAGGAATACCCACCGGTATTCATCCCAAAGAAGGGATATCCGCTGTTGAACTCGTGCTTACCAAGCTACATGCAGGCGGAAAATTCGGCGGTGGCGGATACAAAGTCAGCGGAGGATTGCACGGCGTAGGTCTTTCGGTCGTAAATGCGCTCAGCGAATGGCTGGAGGTGGAGGTTCGCCAAAACGGCAGTATTTACGTACAGACGTACAATCGTGGCGTACCGCAAAGACCGCTTGCCGTAAAGGGCAGCACAGACAAGACGGGTACGACCGTTACCTTCTATCCCGATGAAGAAATCTTTGATACGATAGTGTTTAATTACGACTATATTCGAACCAGACTGCGTGAGGTAGCGTATCTTAATAAGGGACTTACCATACATCTTATCGATAACCGTGAGGGACAAGAGCGTAAAGAAACTTTCCATTTCGCCGGTGGTATTTTGGATTTCGTGGACTATCTGAATAAGGCGAAAAACACGATTTTGTCCAAGACGCTTTACTTCGAAAAACAGTACGGCGATAACATCGTAGAGATAGCGATGCAGTACAACGACGGTTATGACGAAACCATTTTCGCTTACGCCAACAATATAAATAACGAAGAAGGCGGTATGCACCTGGTAGGCTTTAAAAACGCACTTACCAAAATCATTAACGATTATGCTCATTCGCAAAAGATACTTAAGGAAGAAGAAAAGCTTTCCGGCGAAGACGTAAGAGAAGGTTTGACGGCGGTAGTCAGCGTAAAACTTCCCGAGCCTCAATTCGAAGGACAGACTAAGACCAAACTCGGCAACGCAGATATGCGCGGTTACGTCGAAAAAGCCATGATGGAGGGATTTGGTTCGTATATAGAGGAAAATCCCAAAGAGGCGAGAGAACTCGTATCAAAATGCGTTACTGCGCAAAGAGCGAGAGACGCCGCTCGTAATGCGAGAGAACTTACTCGTCGCAAAGGAGTGTTTGAGAGCAGTTCGCTTCCCGGCAAACTTGCCGATTGTACCGACAAAGATCCGTCGCACTGCGAAATATATCTCGTCGAAGGAGATTCTGCGGGAGGAACGGCAAAGGGCGGAAGAGATCGTAGGTTCCAAGCGATATTGCCGCTAAGAGGTAAAATTTTAAACGTCGAGAAAGTTCGACTGGCAAGAGTTCTCGAAAACGAAGAAATAAAAAACATGATTACGGCGTTTGGTTGCGGCGTCGGAGCCGAATATGACGAAAGCAAATTAAGGTACGACAAAATCATAATAATGACCGATGCCGATGTAGACGGAAGCCACATACGTATTTTGCTTCTTACGTTCTTCTTCAGATATATGCGACCGCTTATCGAAAACGGACACGTTTATATCGCACAGCCGCCTCTTTACAAAGTGACTAAGGGTGGAAAAGACACGTACTGTTATTCGGACGACGAGCTTAACAGAGTCTGCGACGAGATGGGCAGAAAAGGCTATGACATTCAGCGATACAAAGGCTTGGGCGAAATGAATACCGATCAGCTTTGGCATACGACTATGAGTCCGGAAACGAGAACGCTTCTTAAGGTAAAGATGGAGGACGAAGTAGGACTTGACGAGGTGTTCACCGTTTTGATGGGAGATATGCCGGAACTCAGGAGAAAGTTTATAGAAGACAACGCTACGTTGGTAGCCGACCTCGACATATAAGGAGAAGGCGACATGGAAAGAAAAAGAAAATTAACGGACGAAGAACTTAAGCACGTCGATAATACCAAAGTCGTAGAAGTTCAGGTGTCCGACCAGATGAAAACTTCGTTTATCGCTTATGCAATGGCGGTAAACGTGTCGAGAGCGATTCCCGACGTGCGAGACGGCTTGAAACCCGTTCATAGGCGTATCCTTTACGCTATGGGCGAGTTGAACTTGTACGCCGACAAGCCGTACCGCAAATGCGCACGTATCGTCGGTGACGTTTTGGGTAAATTTCATCCGCACGGAGATTCGGCGGTATACGGCGCATTGGTAAGACTTGCGCAAGATTTTTCTATCAGACATCCGCTTGTAGACGGGCACGGAAACTTCGGTTCGATAGACGGAGATCCACCGGCTGCGCAACGTTATACCGAAGCAAGATTAAGCAAAATTGCCGGCGAGATGTTAAGAGATATAGACAAAGAGACGGTGGACTGGTATCCGAACTTCGATGATACCATGATGCAACCTACTGTTTTGCCGTCGAGGTTCCCCAACCTTTTGGTAAACGGCAGCGACGGTATCGCAGTAGGTATGGCGACTAACATTCCTCCGCACAATCTCGGCGAGGTTATCGACGGTGTAATTGCGCTTATGGCAAATCCCGAGATTACCGCAGACGAACTTATGGAATACGTGCCGGCACCGGATTATCCTACAGGCGGTATACTTATGGGCAGGTCCGGACTCAGAAAGGCGTACAGAACGGGCAGAGGACCGTTTGTGCTTAGAGCAAAGACCGACATCGAAGAGTTCGAGTCGAACGGGCAAACGAGGTATCGCATAGTCGTTACGGAGCTTCCGTATCAGGTAAACAAAGCGGAGCTTATTAAGAAGATAGCCGAACTCGTTAAGGACAAACGTATCGAAGGAATAGCCGACGTAAAAGAAGAGTCGGACAGATTCGGTATGCGTGTGGTTATCGACATTAAGCGTGACGCTCAGCCTCAGGTTGTGTTAAACATGTTGTTTAAGCACACCGATTTGCAGGTAACCGGCGGAATAATTTTCCTTGCGTTGGTTTCCGGACAGCCGAGAGTACTTAATCTCAAAGAGATGCTCTACTATTACCTCGAGCACCAAAAGGATATAGTAGTAAGAAGAACGAAATTCGATCTGGAAAAAGCTCGTAAAAGATGTCATATCGTCGAAGGTTTGCTCGTGGCGCAAGCCAATATCGATGAAGTAATAGAAACGATAAAGAGCAGTAAAGACCGTACGGACGCTTCGATAAAATTAAAAGAAAGATTTTTGTTAAGCGACGAGCAGACAAACGCTATTTTGGATATGAAGTTATCTCGTCTTACCGCATTGGAAGTAGATACGCTTAAAAACGAATATAACGAGCTCGTAGCCAAAATAGATGACTTGACGGATATTTTGGCTAAGCCGCAAAGAGTGCTCGATATAATAAAGAGCGAGCTTCTCGAAATAAAGCAAAAGTACGACACTCCCCGTCGTACCCAGATCGAAAACGTATATGACGATATCGACATAGCCGATCTTATAGACAAAGAGGACGTAGTTATATCCATGACTCACCTCGGCTACGTAAAGAGATTGCCTGTAAGCGAGTATAAGGCGCAGCATCGAGGCGGTACCGGAGTGACCGGACACAAACCGAAAGAAGAAGATTTTGTCGAAAACATGTTTGTTACTAACACGCATGACGACGTATTGTTCTTTAGCGGTTTGGGTAAAGTTTATTCCATTAAGGCGTACGAAATACCCGAAGCGGAAAGAGCAACGAGAGGCAGGGCGATAGTCAACCTTTTGCAACTCAGCGATAACGAAAAAATCAACGCCGTAATTCCTTTTGTCGAAGGACAGAGCGGATATATGGTTATGGCGACGGCAAAAGGTCTTATCAAGAAGACCGACGTTGCCGAATTTGCCTCTATCAGGCGCAGCGGAAAGGTTGCGATTTCGCTCACCGACGGTGACGAACTTATTTCGGTACAGTTCAGCTCCGGCAACGATGAGATTTTGGTGGCTGCTTCTTCGGGTAAATGTATCAGATTTAGCGAAAACGACGTTCGTGCAATGGGCAGAGATACGCAAGGCGTAAAATCTATGGACATTTCCGATGACGACAGAGTAGTCGATATGATTATTCTCGATAAGAATAAAAAGATTCTTACCGTTTCCTCTGGCGGATACGGAAAACGTTCGAGCGAAGAAGATTATCGACTGCAGCAGAGAGCGGGCAAAGGTATCAAAGCCGGTGTATTCAGTGAAAAGACCGGAAGACTCGTAAATCTCAAACAAGTAGGCGAAAACGACGACGTTATGGTTATTACAAGTAACGGCATAATTATTCGTATGCCGTCAAGCGAGATCAGCGAGTTCGGAAGAGATACGCAGGGCGTTCGTATTATGAAGATGCGTGGCGACGGCGAAGTTGTTTGCGTTGCTGTAGTTGCGAGAGAAGAACAAGAAGACGAAGACGCCGAAGAAGAGGCAGCGCCGCAGCTCGGTGCCGAAACAGTGAGCACCGAAAGCGAAAATAACTAATTTCGGTATAGTAAAAAGCAGGAGGACCTCGTTCTCCTGCTTTTTTGTTTTGTCTTATTAAATCACTTTAACAAATCGACGACTTGCATGTGAGTCAGTTTCGCACATGTACGTCCATCTGATTGGAGGGCGCAGCAATATTGTTCTCGTCGAGAGCTTTTTTTACGCTTTCAATTGCGTCATAGTACACGGTCCAATAATCGTCTGTACGTACCCAAATTTTTGCGACAAGTTCCATCGAATCCGAATAACGAGCCGCTAATCTGACGGTGATTTCGGGATCGGCAAGGGCGAGAGGATGACAAACGCATGCGTTTTTGATAATAGTTTTTACTTTTTCAAGATCGTTGTCGGCAGTTACGGTAAAGGTCAGATCGACACGTCTTACGTCCTTTTCGGTGTAGTTAATGATTGTGGACGTAGATAACGTACCGTTGGGTATATACACGATTCTATTATCGAAAGTAAGTAAAACGGTATTGCATAACCGTATTTCTTGCACCGTGCCTTCATATCCGGCGGCGGCTATATAATCGTCGTCTTTAAAAGGTCTTGTTACGAGCAACAAAACTCCGCCGGCTATATTTGCGACGGCACCGTTTATGGCAAGTCCGACGGCAACTCCGACGGAAGCGATAAGTGCGGTTATACCGCTTGTGTCTATGCCGAGATAACCGATTATGCCAACTACTACCAGTGTCTTAAGCACAACTTTAGCTACGTATGTAAACGTCTTGAACAAAGTTTTGTCCAGTTTTTTGCGGCCGGTAGAATTATTGTAGTTCTTTGTAATCTTTTTAAATATAAAATTTATTACTTTAAAAGAAATAAAAAGCACTACAATGGAAATCAAAATTTTAAGACCTGTGCTTGCGCACCAATCCACAATGGTTTGCCACAATTGTTTCCAGTCGATTACAGGGTCTTTTACTTCATCGATTACTATGTCCGTCTCCATAAACTATTCTCCTTGGCTATTGTAAATATTATAACATTTTACACGGCAAAGTCAAAGAAAAAATGCAAGCAATGAAAAAATAGAAAAGACAAGCGTCAAAAATATTTTAATTTTATCGTTGACTAACCCCGATCTATGTGGTAAAATGTACTTGAAACGAAAGTTATTTTGTAGTTGTACCGACAGTCGGCGGGGTCGGCTACGGAAGGAGTCGAAGATATGGGTAAAAGAGTTTTTTTGATAGTTCTGGATAGCTTCGGAGTAGGGGCTGCTCCGGATGCGGATGTGTTCGGAGACGTAGGCAGCGATACGCTCGGCGCCGTGCGCAAAGACGAAAAATTCAATTGTCCTAATCTAAAGAAGCTCGGCTTGTTCAATATAGAAGGCATAGACGGCGGAACGGCAAACCCGAACTCTGCATACGCAAAAATGCAGGAGCTGTCGATGGGCAAGGATACTACAATCGGACATTGGGAAATAGCCGGTATAGTTTCGTCGCAACCTATGCCGGTATTCCCCGACGGATTCCCGGCAGAAGTCATAAACAAGCTCGAGCAAAGTATCGGAAGTAAAGTGTTGTGCAACAAAGTTTACAGCGGAACCGAAGTAATAAAGGATTACGGCGCCGAACATATAAAGACGGGTTGCCCGATAGTGTATACTTCGGCAGACAGCGTTATGCAGATAGCTGCGCACGAAAAAGTTATACCGGTAGAGAGATTATACGACATTTGCGGTAAGGCAAGAAAGATTATGACCGGCAAATACGGCGTGGGCAGAATTATAGCCAGACCGTTTATCGGAGAATATCCGTACCAAAGGACTGCCAACAGACACGATTTTTCGTTGCTTCCTCCCTCGGATACGATGCTCGATATTATAAAAGACGGCGGTTTAGACGTTATTTCCGTGGGTAAAATAGTGGATATTTTTGCGGGCAGAGGAATAACCGAGTTTTACCGTACGATAGATAATAAAGACGGAATGCGAGTAACGGACGAAATGGTAAAAAGGAATTTCAACGGACTATGTTTCATAAATTTAGTAGATTTCGATATGAAATTCGGTCATCGCAACGACGTAAGCGGATATGCTAACGCACTTAGCGAGTTTGACGAATGGCTGGGCGGCTTTTTGCCGAAATTAAAAGGCGACGACATTCTCATCATTACAGCCGACCACGGGTGCGATCCTTCAACGCCGTCGACAGACCATTCGAGGGAGTACACTCCTATGATTCTTTTCGGCAGTCGAATAAAGTCCGTAAACTTGGGAGTGCGAGAAGGCTTTTCGGACATTTCGGCAACCGTTCTCGAGTATTTTAGCTTGAATCATCGAGAAACCAAGGGCAGTTCTTTTTTAGGCGAGTGCTTAAAAAGCGAGTAACGTATCGATGAAACTGTAACAATTAAGAGGAAGGGAAAAGTAATATGCTTAGTTACGAAAAGTTAATGCAAAAAGCGATAGAGGCGAGACAAAACGCATATGCTCCTTATTCCGGATTCAAAGTGGGAGCCGCATTGCTTACGGATACGGGTAAAATTTACAAAGGTTGCAACATAGAGAATGCGGCTTACGGCTTATGCAACTGCGCCGAACGTACAGCTTTTTTTAAGGCAATAAGCGACGGAGAAAGAAAATTTGCGGCAATTGCGATATGCGGCGAAGGCAACGGCGAATGTTTTCCGTGCGGAGCGTGCAGGCAGGTAATGGAGGAGTTTTGCTGCAGTGATTTCGTTATCGTTTTGTGCGATAACGGCGCATTAAAAACGTATTCGCTCGACGACTTATTGCCGCATGCGTTTTGCGCAAAAAATATTTCCGACCAAAAAGGGGAATAACGATTATGAGAATGTGCGATATTATAAAGAAAAAGAGAGACGGAAGCGAACTCAGCGATCAAGAGATCCGATTTTTTGTCGAAGGCGCCGCCGACGGTTCCATCCCTTCGTACCAGATAGCCGCACTGCTGATGGCGATATACTTTAGAGGTATGTCCGATAGAGAAACTATGACGCTTACGTTCGCCATAAGAGACTCCGGCGACATTCTCAAAATAGACGGCTACAACGGCGTTCGTGTCGACAAACATTCCACCGGCGGAGTGGGCGACAAAACCAGTCTTGTAGTTATGCCGATAGTCGGCGCTTGCGGACTAAAGGTTGCAAAGATGAGCGGTAGAGGGTTAGGTCATACGGGTGGCACGATAGATAAGTTGTGTTCCATAAAAGGGTTTAATACGTCTTTGACTACTCGGCAATTTCTCCAAGCGGTTGAAGATGTCGGCGTTGCCATAGTAGGACAAAGCAAAAACCTTGCGCCTGCCGACAAAATTCTGTACGCTCTCAGAGACGTTACGGCTACCGTCGATTGTTTGCCGCTCATTGTATCGAGCATAATGGGCAAAAAACTTGCCGCAGACGATGATTGCATAGTCTTAGATGTAAAGGTGGGCAGCGGAGCGTTTACCAAGACGATAGACGATGGAAGATTGTTAGCGACGAAAATGGTGGACATAGGTAAGAGCGCCGGCAAAAAGATGACGGCGGTAATAACGGATATGGATTCGCCGCTCGGCTACGCTATAGGTAATTCACTGGAAGTAATCGAGGCTATAGAAACGCTTTCGGGAAACGGGCCGCAGGATCTGATCGAACTGAGTTTAGAACTTAGCGCAGACATGTTGACGCTTAGCGGCATGGGAAACAGGCAAACGTGTTTAAATCTTGCTGTCGATGCGCTGCGCAGCGGCGCCGCTTTAAAAAAGTTTGCGGATATGGTTCGAAGACAAGGCGGTGATGAAAGATATGTGTACGATACTTCGCTCTTCGTTTCTGCCCGTTTGAGCAGAGACGTCATTGCTACCGAAAGCGGATACGTAAACAGAGTCGATGCAGAAGGCTACGGTAATGCTGCGCTTTACCTCGGAGCCGGACGAAATCGTGCGGATGACGAAATAGATTACGAAGCAGGGATACTGCTTAGACGCAAAAGAGGGGATAAGATAAAAGTCGGCGACGTAATAGCCACGTTGTATACTAACGCAGGGGATTTGGATGCAGCCGAGCAGAAAGTTAGGCAAAGCACGTTTATCGGAGCAAAACCTTCTATTCCGCCGCTTATAATTGACAGAATAGGAGATTGATTAATATAGCGGCGGCAAAAACAGCGGCCGAAGTAGAAGTAATAGAATTTGGCGAGTCCGGCGTTCAGCCGTAATCTATAAGGCAGTTTATTATGAAAGAATTTAAAAATTTGAGAATCGTAGACAACTTTTATCAGTCTTCTTTATTTTTCCCAATGCCAACCATAATGGCGTCCACGGTAAGCGAAAACGGGAGGACGAACCTCGGTTCGTACTCGCTGTGTTTCCCGTATTACGTAGCGGGCAAAGATTACTACGCAATGATATTGATAATCAGAAACAGTTCTAATACCGCTCAAAATATCTTACGTACCAAGAAGGTTACGCTAAACTTTATCCCGGACAAAAAGAAGTATTTTACCGAGGCAGTGAGACTCGGCTACCCGGGCGACAAGACCGAAGACAAAATGAAAGATTGTTGTCTACAAATATGTTGTGTATCAGTATATAATACAATCACAATATATAGTGGTAAAAGTGGCATAGTAACACTTTAGTAACAAAATGTTTGAATTTTTTATTTTTGTGTATTACACAATTTTGGCTATAATATTAGCTTTATCTGATTCGTAAAGATGACCGTAAGTTTTAAGTATTTGTTCGGGGGTATCGCCAATAAGGGAAGCCACGACGTAGACGGAAGCTCCGAGGTGAATACACATAGAAACGAATGAATGACGCAAGTCGTGCATGCGAATACGTTTAACCCCTGACTTAGCTATATAACGGTTAAATATCCTGTAGAGAGTATTGTCAGAAATAGGGTTTTCCCCGCCAAAGTAGAACGGAGATTGCGGTGTATAATTTGCGAGTTCTTTTTTTAGCGGCTCGCAAATTATCGTGCTGTCTTTTTTTTCGTTCTTTGTGGAAGTAATTGTATAAGTTCCTTTGCTTAAAGTTTTTCTTGAATAAGTTTTTGAAAATACAATCTTGTCTTTTAATACGTCCTTATCTGATAGAGCGATAACTTCGCCTTTGCGTCTGCCGGTAAAGAACAGCATTGCAAATATAGCTCGGTATGTCGGATTGTCTACTACTTCGATAAACTTATCAAATTCCGCTCTTGTCCAAAACTGCATTTCGGTTTTACTAACTCTTGTTTTAGGCTTCTTTACCGAGCGCAGATTGTTTGGAAGATCGTAGCGGTTTTCTACCCAAGTCAAAAAAGAGGAAAGTTGTGTGCGAATAGTGGAGAGGTATTTTGATGAAAGTTGCTTGCCTTCTCTAACCGACTTTTTGTTCCATAATTCGTCTTGCCATTCGTAAAGTCTTTGCTTTGTTAATTCGGTTATTTTTGCGGTACCAAGCGTTGGTAATATATCGAATTTGAATATTCTAAGCTTCTCACATATCGTAGATTCTTTGTTCTGTCCATGCAGCGCAGAGATGTAAAGAGGGAATAGGGCATTGACTGTTAATTCTGTTTTACTTGCGTGTGTCTTTGCGTCTGCGGCTTTTTGCTTTATGGCAGGATTATCCTTTAGAAGCTCACAATGCTTGTTTATAAACTCTTATTGTTGTTACAGAAACCTTTATTGCATATATGCGAACAAGGACGGTTATTGCTGTTTGAGTGCGTGTCCTTATTCAATAAAACAAGTAAATTCAACAATTGGAACGAATAATGAGCAGCCATTGCCCGATGAATTGACGATAAATGGCATTATATTTGTTAAAAAAGGGAGCATAAAAGAATGAAAATTAAACTTGATAACGACGCAAGAGTATTGAGAGCGTTTCCGACAGACGCAGGACTTGACTTGTGCGCAAGAGAAACGAAAGTAGTAAAAGCAAGGGACAATGCGATATTCGATACGGGTGTACATATAGCGATTCCGCAAGGCTACGCAGGGTTCATTAAGAGCAAGAGCGGCTTAAACGTAAAGCACGATATAACTTCCGACGGAGTTATAGACTACGGCTATACGGGCAGTATAAAGGTCAAATTATACAATAACGGAACGACTGATTACGAAGTAAAAAAAGGCGATAAGATAAGTCAGTTAGTAATTCTTCCGATACTTATACCTGAGCTTGAATTTGTAGACGAGTTAGACAAGGAAGAACGAGGGGATAACGGATTCGGCTCGTCAGGACGTTAAAAGTGTCGAAAAATTGACAGTGCAAATCATTAAAAGTATTGACAATACACAAATATACGCACTATAATAGTTATGAAGTAAATACGAAAAATGGCACTATGATAACACAAAACAATGTATACGGTGAATTTGAACCGAAAGAAACAGAGCAAGAACGTGAGAATAAACGATATATCGGAGTGACTAAAGTGCAAAAAATGCACGTTGGCATAAAACAGGGAGATGATAAGTAGTGCCGGGGTACTATTCGGGACAAAATAAGAAATTCATTAAAAGCGAAGGTCGTTGGAAGACTGTAAGTAATGAGCAAGCTTTTGATTATGATGCGGTAGATAAAAAATCATGGGGGTTGCTCGTTAGCTTTTTTAGATTTTATATTCTTTCATTTCCTCTGCCGTGGCTATAAACAGCAAATAAGCGGCTTTTTCGTGGCTTGTCAATGGTAAGCCGTGTTTAACTTTTGTTATAATCTGTTCTTTGTTCATAATAACCCCTTTATTTAGCATTATTCGAAGCATTCCTGTATAGCTTCCGCAATCTCCATTGCCTTGTTATAATCGCACACAAACGTTATGTCGTTTTCGTTCTGTTCTTCATCAACCCTTACAAGGCTTTTCGGACACCACGTCGTTAGGTGTTTAATTGCTGTTCCCAAAATAACATTATAGGCTTTTTCAGTCTCGCCAATTATTGCAAATATTCGGTTGTCAAAAAAATTTGTGCCTCTTTTTTCTTTAAACACTTTTGCTGCGAACCATTCCGCAACAACGTATGTATCTTTTTCTATTGCCTTTGTTTTAATACCACGCATTACAATATTGATTGTTTTCATTTTTTTCAACTCCTTTGCGGGGCATAGCCGCCCCGCTGGCGTGTCTGTTCTATCTCGCAATAGTGTTTATAATCGGTTCAAATCCAAGCTGTTTATAATAAGCAATAACGTTTTTAATATAATTTTCAGAACTCGCCCCGGCATAATTAACGGCTTGCATTCCGTGGGAGACATTGCCGTACTTTAAATTATTAGGGACTTCGGGTAAAATGCCACGATATAATACAAACATGCTGCCTTTGTGAAAAAATACGTCGTCCGGCTTTCGCTTGCCTTTTCGGGTAATTGTTATTTTCCCGGCGTCGGAATATTGCGCCCATTTTTTCGTCTCTATGCTGTTCAACGTGCCTCGGTATTCGTTTGCAATCAAAATCCAATCGTTGACGGTTAAAACGGTCACGCTGTCGCCTTCTTGTAAATTTGCTGTTGCTATCTGTTCGGAAATCGGGCGGGGGATATAGAAAGCCGGGAGAGTTCTTGAATAATTTTCAAGTGCTTTAATGTATTCTTGAGCGTTTGTTGTGTCTTTCTGTTTGTCAAAATCGTTCGGCAGTGTCAAAATATAACGGGCGTATGAAAAGCCCTGCGGATCTATAACAAATTTTAATTTGCCATTTAAATAAACGCCGATGCAATCCGAGCAAAACCAAAATACCGTTTTTCGCTGTTCTTCGTTTAACTGCAGATAATTATTTTTGTCGACTCTTGCGTCGGCGGTGCTGGTGCCGCCTTTGCCTCGCAAAAACTCGAAGTCACACATAAACAAATCGCAAAAATCGTTGTAAATGTCATCGTTTGAAAATTCTATTTTTCGGCTTATAACGGCGTCGGTCGTTGTCGGTTCGTAATCGTTTTCGGCGTTGTAATTATCTATTTTTTCGACCTCTTTAAGACTGCAAATTTTGCGATATTCTGTTAACCTTTGAATTACGATTTGTTCCGATTCGGCAAGGTCAACAACCTTTACCGTTTTATTGATTTTTTCGACTTTGGCGGCTGTGATTTGTTCTTGTATTCGTGCGGCTTCGGCGTCTTTTTCTCGCTGTATTCTGTCCGCTTCGCATTTTGCCAAAAATGCGGCATGCTCGGCGGCTTCTTTTTCTGCTTTGCGCTTCTGAAAGTCTGCGATGTCTGCTTGCTGTTCTTCGGTGGCTGCTGTCTGTATATATCCGCTTGATATTTGGAAGTACCCGCCGTAAAAATGTACATCGAAATAATCAGTCATAATGTCTGAGTCGTCATAATTCCACGAATCCGCAAGGGCTTTACAATAGGCTTGTATGGCGTTTAATTCGTCGCTATCTTCAAAATATCCGTACTTGTCCGGCTCGCCTGTTCGTCTGTCTTTCATTATGTGGCGGCGTTCATACGGCGAAGCTTCAATGTATGCAGCAATGCTGTTATGCGTCGATGTTATTGAAAATTTGACTTCCGGGAAACGCTGTTTAAGTTCTTTGCGGAGAATTGCGGCAACTTCTTTTACCGGCGGTAAATTATGTTTGTCGTGCTGTTCAATGTCGGATATGTCGCAACGTTCCCACAAGCTCGGCAATTTATGCGCCGCCGCCTTCGCTATAGCTTTTGCGGTTTGCGCCTTTGCCTTTTCGTCGGGGTTCTGTTTGTCATTTAAAATGTTTGTAACTTCGGCATCGTCGGCATTTTCGATTGCATTTTTTGTGGTCTGTTCGTCGGCGTATCCATACCAGATGCGGCGCACGCTGTGCCATCTAAAACCGATATTTTTTAGGGCGGAGCGGATAGCCTCGCACGGCTTGCCGCTAAAGTTAATTTCAAAACTGTTAAATTGGTTGTTTTTTGTAATAGTGTAATTCATTTTTTTTTGTCTCCTATGAAAATTAAAAATTTTTTTTGTAAAAATGGTTGACTTTTTTAATTGTTCCGCATATAATAAGAGACAGACAACGCAAGCACAGCGGTGCGGAAAATTCCGCTATGCTTTGTATTTGCGTTTCTGCTTTCACCGTTTAACTGTTCACGTCGCCAAACAACAAACAGTTAAACGGCTTTTTTATTTACTCGTTAAAAATTCGAGCAAATCAACAATTTGACTATCTGACCATTTCGCAACGTTGCGCAAATAATCAAGAAGCCGTCCAAGTGTCTTAGCACTTAGCATTTTTTCGCCGTCCTCCGCATTTAAATTGATTTCTCCCGCCATTTTTTTTACCTCCCTAAGCTTTTTTACTTGTTGAAAAGTCTTTTTTTCTTACCCTTTCAACATAAATATTATAACATATTACGCAAAAAAACGCAAGCATTTTAACCCCCTTTTTAAACTTTTATTAT
>ENA-UOJC01002347-UOJC01002347.1-human-gut-metagenome-genome-assembly--contig:-C104-NODE-2347-length-20858-cov-11.220593_pt1 | contig 20858 bp, 20 predicted proteins | sample MGYA00242339_ERZ723886 | MGnify/ENA metagenome assembly ERZ723886 | reverse complement strand
TCCAACGCCGGCAGCGCCACCAAGGAGGGCACCGTGGGCTTTGGCCGCACCCAGCAGGAGCAGGACGCGGACCGGGCCATGAAGGCCCTGCAGCAGTTCCTGCGGCCGGAGTTCATCAACCGGGTGGACGCGGTCATCACCTTCAACCGCCTGAGCGAAGAGCATTTCCAGAGCATCGCCCGCATCATGCTGGATGAGCTGGCGGCGTCTCTGCGGGAAAAGGGCATCGCGTTCACTTATGACGACGCGCTGGTGGCTTTCCTGACGAAAAAGTCCTACTCCCGGACCTACGGCGCCCGGAACCTGCGGCGGACCATCCAAAAAGAGGTGGAGGATCCCATGGCCACCAGGATCATTGACAGCTATGAAGCGCCCATCACCCAGGTGAAGGCCACCGTGGCGGACGAGACCGTCAAGCTGTACTGCTTATAATGGAAAATTAGATTTTGTGTTGCGCAGGAGAAGAGGGAGATCAGATGATGTTTCGGAAAATGGAACCTCGCTGTGCCTATTGCCAGCGGGGGCAGAGAATCAATGAGCGGGACGTGGCCTGCGTCAAGCGGGGCATCGTGCCGGTGGAGCATCACTGCAGGGCGTTCAAGTACGACCCGCTGAAGCGGGTGCCGCCCCGTCCGGCGGCACTGGATACCGAAAAACTGAAGGAATCGGATTTTTCACTTTGAATGATGCGGCAGGCGCCCGGGATTCCCAGGCGCCTGCCGCCGCAAAAGGGGAAAAGGATATGAAATTGAACAAGGTTTGGGCGCTGTATTACAGCGCCACCGGCACCACGGGCAAGGTGGCGGCCACTATCGGGTCCGAGCTGGAGGCCCAGCTGGGCCTGCCGCTGGAGGAGGTGCGTTTTACCAAGCCCGCGGAGCGTGAAAAGGAATATACCTTTACGGAAAATGACCTGGTTGTCGTGGGTACGCCCACGTATGCCGGACGGATGCCCAATAAGATACTGCCGGATTTCCGGGAAAAGCTGGCGGGCGGCGGCGCATTGGCGGTGCCGGTGGTGCTGTTCGGCAACCGGAGCTACGACAACTCCCTTGCGGAGCTGTGCGCGGTCCTGGAGAGGAATGGGTTCCATACCGTGGCGGCGGGGGCGTTCGTGGGGCGTCATGCCTTCACGGATGAGCTGGCCTATGGCCGCCCCGGCTGGAGCGATCTGTTTGAGGCGAAGACCTTCGCTAAAAAGATAGCTGACAAGGTAAAAACCTTGTCAGCTGTTCCGGAGCCGGTGAAGGTCCCCGGGGACCCGGACGCGCCCTATTACGTTCCCAAGGGGATCGACGGAGCGCCTGTCAATTTCCTGAAAGCCAGGCCCAGGACGCGGCTTGCCAAATGCACCAAGTGCGGCGCCTGCGTCCGGGTGTGCCCCATGGGGGCCATCGACCCGCGGGATGTATCCAGCGTGCCCGGGACCTGCATCAAGTGTCAGGCCTGCGTCCGCAAATGCACCAAGGGGGCCAAGTATTTTGACGATCCGGCGTTTCTCTCCCATGTAGCCATGCTGGAGCGGAGTTTTCAGGAGCCAAGGGAGAACGAGGTGTTTTTATAAGAGGGCCTCTTTGCACAGGGCGGCTTGCGCGATTTGGACAGAATTGGACAGGAAAAGGACAGCGCCCCGGCAATGCCGGGGCGCTGTCTTTTTATTTGCAGTATTCCCCGTACAGCGTCACATGATCGAAAATGGCCTGCCAGCTGCTGCTGGCGTCGCCGGTGACGCAGATGTAGCGGTTTCCTGCGTCATCCTCGCCCCAGCTGGCGGCGCAGGAGCCGGACTGGACCACATATCCGGTCTTGGCGCCCACCGCCCGGACGGCCTGTTCCGTGTCGTGATCCTCGATCCGGCGCAGGAACCAGTTGGAGAGGGGCTGGCCCTCCGGGTGCTGCTCCGTGGGGGCGGTCTGATAGGTGTGGGCGGAGAGCACCTGACGGCACAGGTCGTTGTCCATGGCAGCCTTCAGGATCATGGCCATGTCATAGACGGTGCAGTGGTGTTTCTCATCGTAAATGCCGACGCAGTTGGTAAAGTGGGTGGTTTCGGAAAGGCCCAATTCCTCCGCCTTTTGATTCATCAGCTCCACGAAAGCCTCCTGGGAGCCGGCCACATAGGCGGCCAGAGCCAGTGAGGCGTCCGCGCCGGAGGGGAGGATGGTGCCGTACAGCAGCTCCTGCACGGTGACGGTCTCGCCGATCTCATAGCCCACCACGCTGCAGCCGTTGACATAGCAATAGTCCGTGATCTCAATGGTGATGCTCACCGTGTCGCTCAGGCTTTTCAGGTTTTCAACGGCCACCAGCAGGGTCATGATCTTTGTCATGGACGCGGGGCTGATAACGGCGCGGGCATTCTTTTCCGCCAGAATGGTATCGCTTTGAAGGTCGATCACCACGGCGTAGCCGCTGTTGATGCCGTCGCTCAGATGGACGGTGGAAGCGGTTTCAGCGGCGGCATAGGGCGCTTCCGGCTCCTCCGGGATGACAGCCGGCGCGGAAATGGGGGTGGCCTGGGCCTCCGGCGTTTCTGTTTCCTGCTTCCCGCCGCCGTTCCGCACCAGAAGGATCACTGCGAGGATCAGCAAAAAAGCGGCGGCAGGGAGCAGCTGCTTCATCCGCCTGCGGCGGAGTTCCTGCTGTTTCCGCCTGCGGGCCTCAGCCCGGCTGGCCCGGCGGGCGGCCCGTTCTTCCTCGCTGATGATGGGTGTGTATTGCTCGTCCATGAATAGCTCCTCATTCGATTCGACATTTTTCTTATTATACCAAAAAGCTCCATGGATTTCACTATGAATTTTTGCTTGGATAAAATTTCCTGGGCGGCGGCTGAAATTTTTGGGAGGAGCACTGTCAGGCCAAGTTATTTTGGCATAGCCTGACAGTGAAATCGGATTTGGAGGAGACGGTGTCATGGCACAGGTAACGAACTTTTTTGTAGGAGCCAACAGCGGCGACGGGTTTCAGAATCTGTTCCCGCAGATGGTGGACATTGAGGATACATATGATTTCATGGTGCTGAAGGGAGGCCCCGGCGTGGGGAAGAATACCTTCATGCGGGAGGTGGGCCGCGCCATGGAACAGGCGGGGACGGCGGTGGAGTACCTGTGGTGCTCCGGCGACCCGGATTCCCTGGACGGCGTAGTGCTGCCGGAGATCCGCTGCGCCGTGGTGGACGGCACCAGTCCCCACGTCATCGAGCCCAAGTATCCAGCGGCGGTGGACCGGTATGTGGATCTGGGGCGGTTTTATGATCTCACCGCCGCCAAGGCTGCCGCGGAGGAGGTCAAGACCCACACCCACGCCTATCAGGCGGCCTATGTCCGGGCCTATCACAGCCTGAAGGCTGCGCGGCAGGTGGAGCTGGACGCGGTGGCGGCGGTGCGCGGGAGCTTTGACGCCCAGAGGGCCGCACGGCGGGTGGATGGCATCATCCAGCGGGAACTGCGGCAGAAGGGCGGTCAGGCGGGGAAGACCACTTGGCGGTTTTTGGGCAGCGTCACCCACAGGGGCTATATCTGGCGGTTTGACAGCGTGGACGCCCTGTGCCCCAAGGTCTATGAGTTTGCCGACAGCTGGGAGCTGGCCGGCCCTGCCCTGGCGCGGCTCCACGCCGCGGCGGTGGAAAAGGGCTGGGATACCATCGCCTGCCCGTCCCCGGAGGAGCCGGGGCGCATCGAGCACCTGCTGGTGCCGGGGCTGGGGGTGGCCTTCGTCACCTCCCGGCCGGGGATGGACTACGGCAAAAAGCCCTTCCGCCGCGTCCGGCTGGACGCCATGGCGGAAGTGGAGGGCAAGGCCCGCCTGCGGTTCCAGAACCGGATGACCGCGCTGCTGCGGGAGGAGGGCGTCAGCGCCCTGAAGGAGGCCAAGGCCAACCACGACAAGCTGGAGGCGGTCTACAACCCCTATGTGGACTTCGACGGCGTCCGGGCCCTAGCGGCCATGGAGACCGGGCGGCTGTTGAGTTATCTGGGATAAGGGAAAGGACCCGGCCTGGGGCCGGGTCCTTTTTTTGACAGGGTGATCGTATTTATACGGCTCCCGCCGCAACTGCAGCTTTGGCCTCGTCGATGGTCATGCCGGTGGCTGCGGGGTTGAGGTGCCCGCCGCAGCTCACGGGAAATTCACCGATAACGTTATGCTCACTATCGTAGAGGGGGATCAGAAACTCATGGGGACACTCGTCAACAGGCAAGTCGTGAGGAAGTGTTTCTTCATCCGCTTCGCAGATGTACCCGGACTCACCTTTGGCGCCTTGAGCCGCAATCAGATCGGGCGCATAACCCACATAATTTTCCAGACCAGATATACCATAGCTTTCACCCTTGCTGTTTTTAGGATATTCGCCATTTACAAGTGAGGTAACAAAGCGTAAGTGACTGTCACGCAAATAGTCTTTGTTGCCAAGGTAGGCTTCATGCCGGTCAACGCCGTTTTTGTCCCGGTAGTCCTTATAGGTGATGCCATTGATGGTGACATATGAACTGGGCTCATCATCCGGCAGCAGCGTACCGCCCCGGGCCAGGATCAGGCCGGTGTCGCCCCGGACGGCGTCGGGATAAAGTGGCTCCTTCCCGGCCTCTTCCACGGCCTTTTTGGCCTCCTCAATGGTCATGCCGGTGGTATCCACCGAATCGTCGCTGCCGCCCATCTCCCAATAGCCGATCTGGTCGCCCTTGGCGTCATACATAGGGAGCTGATAGGGGCCGGGATTGGCCTCCCGCCACTCCATATAGGCCGCGGCATCTTCCGGCGTTCTGACATCATAGCCGGGTTCATCTGCCCGACGGACGTAGCCCGAAAGGCCGGTTTCAGGATTTTTAACACCGAACAAATCTGGCTCATAGCCTACATAATCTGCCAGAATATCAAGCCCATAGCTCTCGCCGTTTTTATTTTTGGGATACTCACCGTTGACCAGAGTGGACAGCCAGCGCTCCACCCGTTCCTCCGCACCTTCGGCGTGTCTTAAGGTCTCTTCCGCCAGCAGAGCTTCTTTGTTGCCGACCAGGTATTCTTTTTTGTAGTACCGTCCATCTTTGCTGATAAACCGCTTGTAATAAATCTCTGTGCCGTCAGCTGAAAGGGAAGAGACGTACGAACTGGGATCATCGTCCGGCAGCAGAGTGCCGCCCCGGCTCAGGATCAGGGCCGTGTCGCCCCGGAGGGCGTCGGGGTAGAGTGCCGTGCCTTTGCCCGATTCGCTGGGTTGTGCCGTGTCAGCGGGTTCAGTGTCGGTCTCCTCCGGCTGCTGGGCCGCCGTGCTGGTGTACTGGGGCAGCTCCTTCGTATTCACGCCGAACAGGGCGTAGAACGACTCGTTATCGCCTGTGCCCAGGGAGTAGTAAGCGCCGCCGGACTGGAAGAGGTCACAGGAGTCCTCGGCGGGCAGGACCTTGCCTGTCACGCCGTCGGAGCGGCGGAGATACAGGACGCTGTGGAAGGGACAGCCGGAGGGGGTGACGGCGGAGGCCCCGTTCAGCAGGGGCTCCAGCACATCCGGGGCGGAGGGGTCCTTCAGGGGATACACTGTGCCATCCCACCAGACCAGCTCCGCGGTTTCGATGTCGTGGATGTCCGCCGGGGTGAACCAGACGGCGGCATCCGCTTCTTTTGGTTCTTCACGCTCGGTCAGCAGTTCCCCCAGGACGGTGTTTTCATTCTGGATATTCTGTGGGGGAGTCCCGACCTCCCGCTGAACCAGCGGGCTTCTGGCGGCCAGTGCCGCCGCCGTGCCGCAGGCCAGGATGGCCGCCGCCAGCGCCAGGGCCAGCAGCCGCTTCCGGCCTTTCAGTTTTTCAGAGTGGAGCACGCGGATCAATCTCCTTTCGATGGTGTCCTTGGCCGACAGGGACACGGCCCATTCCCAGGGGCCTGCCACCGTGTCGGCGGCCAGCTTCAGCAGCACGCTGCCGTAGGCGAAGCGCCCGTCCCGGTCCAGGGGGGCGGACACCCGCTCGTCGCAGCTCTGCTCGCTGAGATCTTTGATCTGTTTATTCAATACGTACACCAGCGGATCATACCAGTGGAGCGCCACGGCCAGCATGGCAAAAAAGCGCACCCACAGGTCATGCCGCCTGATGTGGGTCAGTTCGTGGAGGAACAGGTAATGCAGTTCCTCCGGGGACAAGGGCAGGGTGGGCAGGATCACCACAGGCCGCAGCAGGCCCGTGGACAGCGGCGTGGGGACCAGGGAATTTTCCCGCAGTTCCACAGCCCGCCGAAGGCCCAGCTGGGCCTTGCAGGCCGCGAAGACCTCCCGGGTCTCCGGATCGGAGACGGCGCGGTTCTGCCCCAGGACGCTCCGGCGGAACCGGATGTACACCCACAGCTTGTACCCCAGCACCGCCGCCGCGCCGATGGCCCACACCGCCGTCAGGACCTGGAACAGATCCACGGACAGGGCCACCGGGGCGGCCACTTCCACAGGGACTGTGGGGGAGACGGGGGCCGCAGGCAGCGCCGTCACCGGGATCTGCGGGGCCGGCGTCAGCTCCGGCACTGTTACGGGAGCGGCGGGAGCCAGTTTTGCCGGCAGCGCCGCGGCCAGGGCCGCCAGGGGCCACACCGGCACCAGAAACAGCAGCAGGGCCAGCTTCAGCACCCGGTAGTGCCACAGGGCGGGCAGCCGCTTGCCCAGCAGGGCGTTTGCCGCCAGCCACGCCAGCGTCACGGCGCTGCCGGTGAGGGCGGTGCGGAACAGCACGTCAATCATGCCGGGCCTCCTGTTCAAACCACTGCTTCAGCTGGGCCAGCTCCGCCTTGCTGATCCCCTGGCCGCCGTAGAACGCTGTCAGAAAATCCAGCAGGGAGCCGTGGTACATGGAGTCGATGACGTGTTTCGCCTCCTGCTTGTGGTAGTCCGCCGGGGTCAGGGCGGGGGAATAGAGATTGGTTTTGCCCTTCTTTTCCACCCGCAGCACGCCCTTTTCCACCAGACGGGTCAGAAAGGTGGAAAGGGTCTGCACTTTCCAGCCCTTGTGGGCAAAGAGCTCCAGAAGCTGGGATGTGGTGACGGGACCGGCCAGTTCCCAGATCACCTTCATGATCTCCATTTCGGAGTCGGACAGGCTTTGAAATTCTGCCATTACAGATACACCTCCATAAACTACATGCATGTAGTACAACATCATATTACTACATGCGCGTAGTAATGTCAAGAACAATTTACTACAACCTTGTAGTAGATAAAAAACAGGCGACTTTTGGCCGCGTTTGTGGTATGATGGCAGCAGCACTTGCAAGGGAGAGAGGAACAGGCCCCATGACCAAAGAAGAAGCCTTAAAAACCTATTTCGGCTACGACGCCTTCCGGGGCGGGCAGGAGCCGGTCATTGATGCCCTGCTCTCAGGGCGGGACGCCCTGGCCATCATGCCCACGGGGGCGGGGAAGTCCGTGTGCTATCAGATCCCGGCGCTGCTGCTGCCGGGGATCACGCTGGTGGTCTCGCCGCTGGTGTCCCTGATGCGGGACCAGGTGACACAGCTGGTGCAGATGGGCGTGCCGGCGGCGTACCTCAACAGCACGCTGACCTTCAAACAGTATCTGCTGGCGCTGAGCCGGGCGAAGGCGGGGCGGTACAAGATCATTTACGTTGCCCCGGAGCGGCTGGAGACCGAGGGCTTCCGGGCCTTTGCGGAGACGGCGGACATCTCCCTGGTGGCGGTGGACGAGGCCCACTGCATCTCCCAGTGGGGACAGGATTTCCGGCCCTCCTACTTAAATATCCCCGCCTTTGTGAAGTCCCTGCCCAAGCGGCCCGTGGTGGGGGCGTTCACCGCCACCGCCACGCCGGACGTGAAAGAGGATATCGAAAGGCTGCTGGAATTGCGGGACCCGCTGCGGGTGACTACCGGCTTTGACCGGGAGAACCTGTATTTTGAGGTCCAGCAGCCGGACAGCAAAAAAGCCGCGCTGCTGGAGCTGGTGCAGGGCCGCCCCGGCAAGTGCGGCATCGTCTACTGCGCCACCCGGAAAAACGTGGAGGAGGTCTGCGGATTCCTTCAGGAGCGGGGCGTTGCCGCCACCCGCTACCACGCGGGGCTGGAGGCGGAGGAGCGGCGCCGGAACCAGGAGGACTTCCTCTATGACCGGGCCCAGGTGATGGTGGCGACAAACGCCTTCGGCATGGGCATCGACAAGTCCGACGTGCGGTACGTCGTCCACTACAACATGCCCAAGGACATCGAGAGCTACTACCAGGAGGCGGGCCGCGCCGGCCGGGACGGGCTGCCCTCCAGCTGCATTTTGCTGTACAGCGGGCAGGACGTGCGGACCAATGAATTTCTCATCACCCACAGCGAGCCCCGGGAGGGCCTGGACGCCCGGACGGCGGAGATGCTGCGGGAGCGGGATCTCCAGCGGCTGCGGAAGATGGCAGGCTACTGCCGGACACGGCGCTGCCTGCGGCAGCATATTTTGCGGTATTTCGGGGAGTTTGCCCCGGACTACTGCGGCGCCTGCTACAACTGCCTCCACAACTTCGAGGAAGTGGACGTGGGCCGGGAGGCACAGTGCATCATTGCCTGTGTATCGGAGCTGAACCAGGCCTTTGGCGTGGGCATCGTGGCGGAGACCCTGTGCGGCGCGGAGACTGACAAGGTGCGCAAGTACCATCTGGACCGGGAGCAGAGCTACGGCGCCCTGAAGGACCTGACCCAGAAGGAAGTCCGGGAGCGCATCCGCTTTTTGCTGGAGGAGGGCGTTTTGACCCTGAGCCCCGGCCAGTATCCGGTGGTGCGGCTGGGAGAGCGGGCGGAGGACGTTATGCGCGGCGGCCAGCCGCTGCTGATGAAGACGGTAAAGGAGGAGCTGCCCGCCGCGCCCCGCCGGGCCGTGCCCGATGAGCTGGAAGGCCCGGCGGCAGAGCTGTTCCAGCGCCTGCGGAATCTCCGGGCCAGGACCGCCCGGATGCAGGGGGTGCCCGCCTATGTGGTGTTCACCGACAGGACCCTGCGGGAAATGGCATTGGCCCGGCCCCGGACCGTGGCGGAGCTCCGGGCCGTCAGCGGCGTGGGCGACGCCAAGGCCAGCCGCTACGGCAAGGCGTTCCTGGCGGAAATCGCGGCATTCGAGGGGGAAGGCTGAACAGGCGCGAAGATACTTTTCACAAAGCGCGGATGAAAAACACCGGAAAGGAGGCCCTTTCCGGTGTTTTCATACAGGCGCGGTCAATCCGCCTCGTCGATCAGGCGGTGTTCTTTGGCATAGGCGACGATCTTGTCAAAGGACTCCACGCTGATGTCGTGCTCGATCTTGCAGGCGTCGGCCACGGCATTCTCCGGGCTGACGCCCAGATGCTCCAGGAACTGGGAGATCAGGCGGTGGCGGGTGTAGATGCGCTGGGCGATCTCCATGCCCTGGGGCAGCAGGGTGATGTAGCCCTCGGCGTTCATTTCGATATAGCCGTTCTCCCGCAGGCGCTTCATGGCGATACTGACACTGGGTTTTGTATAATTTTTCTCCCGCACGATGTCGATAGAGCGCACCAAGCCCTGGCGTTCCTGCAAAATCAGGATGGCCTCCAAATAATCTTCCGCGGATTCGTGAATATTCATAAAAAAACTCCTTGCTGTGCGAGAATTAACATGAGATTACCACAAACAAACCGGAAATGCAAGAAATTTCAATGGGAGGACTTGACAAAAGCAGTTAGGCGCGTTAAACTTTGACTGTCAAGTGGTTAGGCGGTTCTAACCGCTCTTTTTCGGGGCTGCGGTTAGCGGAAACTAATTCTTTGCGGAGGAGGATATGTATGATGCCGCTGACAATGGCAAAGGCAGGGGAGACTGTGACGATCCGCAAGATCACCGGCAGGGATGAGGTCCGCCAGCACCTGGCGGAGCTGGGCTTTGTGGTGGACAGTACCGTGACGGTCGTCAGCGAGATCGCCGGAAACCTGATCCTGCAGGTGAAGGACAGCCGGATCGCACTGGACAAGACCATGGCGAATCGGATCATGATTTAAAGGAGGAGAAATGGAAATGAAGACACTGAAGGACGCGAAGGTAGGGCAGACCGTTACCGTTGCGAGGCTCCATGGGGAGGGCCCGGTGAAGCGCCGCATCATGGACATGGGCATCACCAAGGGCGTGGAGATCTATGTCCGCAAGGTGGCGCCTTTGGGCGACCCGATGGAACTGAATGTCCGCGGCTATGAGCTGAGCGTGCGCAAGGCGGACGCGGAGATGATCGAGATCGTGTAAAGAGGGGACAGGTCCCCCCTTTGCCCGCAAGGGGCACGCCGCATCCGTAAGCGGCATAGCCGCCAACGGCTGCGCAGTAAATCCCCCCACCAGTCTGCGGACTGGTGAACGCCGCCCAAGGCGGCTGAGCCGGGGTATTTTCAGCCACGTACACGCCGCGGCGAAAATGATTGTGTTTTGGCAGAAGTGAATTCCGCCAAAACGGATTTTGGGCGGTTTCGGCCGCCGATTTTTAAGAGCGAAAGTTAGCAATAACTAACATTTTGGAAGGAGAGAACCATGGATATTAAGATCGCACTGGCAGGCAACCCGAACTGCGGCAAAACGACCCTGTTCAACAGCCTGACCGGCTCCAACCAGTACGTGGGCAACTGGCCCGGCGTCACGGTGGAGAAGAAGGAGGGTAAGCTGAAGGGCCATAAGGATGTCATCATCCAGGACCTGCCCGGCATTTACTCCCTGTCCCCCTACACCCTGGAAGAGGTGGTGGCCCGGAGCTATCTGGTAAACGAAAAGCCCGACGCCATCCTGAACATCGTGGACGGCACCAACATCGAGCGCAACCTGTATCTGACCACCCAGCTGATCGAGCTGGGTCTGCCCGTTGTGGTGGCGGTGAACATGATCGACCTGGTCCGCAAGAACGGCGACAAGATCGATCTTGCCAAGCTGGGCGACGCTCTGGGCTGCGAGGTCGTGGAGATGAGCGCCCTGAAGGGCGAGGGCGGCATGGCCGCCGCGGAAAAGGCCGTGGCGCTGGCTCAGAACCACAAGGCCGGCGAGCTGCCGCACGTCTTCACCGGCAGCGTGGAGCATGCCATCGCCCACATTGAGGAATCCGTGCAGGGCAAGGTGGACGACCAGTATCTCCGCTGGTACGCCATCAAGATCTTCGAGCGGGACGAGAAGGTTCTGGAGGAATTGAAGCTGGACAAGGTCCTGGCCGAGCATCTGGAAGCCCATATCGCCGACTGCGAAAAAGAGCTGGAGGACGACGCCGAGAGCATCATCACCAACCAGCGCTACGCATACATCAACGGCGTTGTCACCAAGGCCGTGAAGAAAAAGGCCGCCAAGGGCAGCCTGTCTGTCTCCGACAAGATCGACCAGATCGTCACCAACCGCATCCTGGCTCTGCCCATCTTCGCGGTGGTTATGGTTCTGATCTATGCCATCGCCATGGGCACCTCTATAGCAGATGGCGGTATCGGCATTGGCACCTTCGGTACTGACTGGGCCAACGATGTGCTGTTCGGTGAGATGGTTCCCGGTCTGTTTGACAGCATCCTGGGCGCCTTGGGTGTTGCCGAGGGCGGCTGGCTGTACGGCCTGATCCAGGACGGCATCGTGGCCGGCGTCGGCGCCGTGCTGGGCTTCGTGCCTCAGATGCTGGTGCTGTTCTTCCTGCTGGCCATTCTGGAGGACATCGGCTACATGGCCCGTGTCGCCTTCATCATGGACCGGATCTTCCGCCGCTTCGGCCTCAGCGGCAAGAGCTTTATCCCCATGCTGGTGGCCACCGGCTGCGGCGTGCCCGGCATCATGGCATCCCGTACCATTGAGCAGGACCGTGACCGCAAAATGACCATCATGACCACCGGTTTCATCCCCTGCGGCGCCAAGATGCCCATTATCGGTCTGTTTGCCGGCGCTTTGTTTGGAAACTCTCCCTGGGTTGCCACCTCCGCGTTTTTTATTGGCATCGCGGCGGTTATCATCTCCGGCATTATGCTGAAGAAGTTTAAGGCGTTTGCCGGTGAGCCCGCTCCCTTTGTTATGGAGCTGCCCGCCTACCATCTGCCCTCCGCCGGCAATGTCCTGCGCGCCACCTGGGAGCGCGGCTGGTCTTTCATCAAGCGTGCCGGCACCATCATCCTGCTGAGCTCCATCATCCTGTGGTTCCTCCAGGGCTACGGCTTTGTGGACGGCGTTTGGCAGGCTGTTGAGGATAACAATGACTCTCTGCTGGCCACTATCGGCAGTGCGATTGCCTGGATCTTCGCGCCTCTGGGCTGGGTCGGCAGCATGGCCTGGAAGGCCACTGTTGCCACCATCACCGGCCTGATTGCCAAGGAAGAAGTTGTCAACACCTTCGGCGTGCTGTACCAGTATGCCGGCGAGGCTGATCTGCTGGAAGACAGCGCTGACATCTGGGCGATGATCGCCGCTGATTTCGGAGCAATGTCCGCTTACAGCTTCATGATTTTCAACCTGCTTTGCGCTCCCTGCTTTGCTGCTATGGGCGCCATCAAGCGGGAGATGAACAACGCCAAGTGGACCTTGGGCGCCATCGGTTATATGTGCGGCTTCGCCTATGTGTGCGCACTGATTGTGTTCCAACTGGGCGGCCTGATTACTGGCGAGGCTTCTTTTGGCATTGGTACCATCGTGGCCGTCGTCCTGCTGGCCGGCATCATCTATCTGCTGTTCCGCAAGGGCTATCAGCCTGAAGACGAGACCCGTCACCTGACCTCCGTGGCCGCTGCCGCCGCGAAGTGATTTCCGGAACCTGAAAGGAGGGCGCAGCAATGTCCAGTATCCTTGGAAACGCCATCGTGATCGCGGCCCTGGTTATCGTTGTGGCCCTGGCCGTCCGATCCTTGTGGAAGTCCCACAAGTCTGGAGGGCACTGCAGCGGCGATTGCAGCAGCTGCGGCGGCTGCCATCACAAATAAGGAAATGTTCTGACGGAAGGAGACGCGGGCAAAGGGAAGCTGTCCGCGTCTCCTTTCCAATGAGCGGAGAAGGAGAGAAGACCATGGAGCTGACAGAGACCCATCTGCGCTATCTGCTGGCGATCTATGACCTTAGCCGCGTGACGCCGGATGTGGGCGCGGCGGCGATCGCGAATACCCTGAAGGTGTCCAGGCCGTCCGTGACCCGGATGCTGAACATCCTGATGGACAGAGGGCTGCTGGTGCGGGAGCGGTACGGAAAGATCTATCTGACGGACACGGGCTTTCTGGCCGCGCGGGACTTTAAACGAAAAGTGGAGCGGCTTCAGGCCCGGATCCCCCGGATGGGCCTGCGCCTTACGGAGGAGGAGCTGCTGGACGCGGCCTGCGTGCTGGCGGCGGCCCTGCCGGAGAGCGCGCTTGAGGACGGTGAAACGGCCGGACAGCCTGGCTGACGGAGAAAGGGCGCTGGGATATGAAGGTGTTGGTGTATGGCGCGGGCGTCATCGGAAGCTATCTGTCCCATGTGCTGTGCGCGGCGGGAAATGATGTGACGGTGCTGGCCCGGGGCCGGCGGAGGCGGGAGCTGGAGATCAGCCACAATCTCCAGCGGGCCGTCACAGTGGACCGGCCGTGCATCGTGGGTGAATTAGATAAGGGGATTCGCTATGACGCCGTCTTTGCCGTGACGCAGTTCCAGCAGATGTATGCCATCCTGCCGGCCCTGGCGGCGGCGGACACGCCGCTGGTGTGCCTGGTGGGCAACAATATGGCTGCGCCGGAAATGGAGCGGGCCATTCTCTCCGGCAGCGCCGTTCCCAAGACGGTGCTGTTTGGCTTTCAGGGCACCGGCGGGCGCTGGGAGGGCGGGAGAGTCGTCTGCGTCCGGAAGGGCGCCGGCTCCCTGACCTGCGGGACGCTTCACGGCGAGCCGGATGGGACTGTCCGGGCCGCCCTGGGGTGGCTGTTTGCCGGGCAGGCGTATCGCGTGGACTATGTGCCAAATATGGACGCCTGGTATAAGTGCCATCTGGCGTTCATCCTGCCCGTTGCCTATCTCTGCTATCAGACGGGCTGCGACCTGAGACGGTCCACTGCGCCCCAGCGCCGCCGGCTGATGGACGCCGCGGCTGAGGGCTACCGCCTTCTGCGGCGCTTGGGATATCCGATCCTGCCGGAGGGTGACGAGCGGTATTTTGAGCCGGGACTCCGCCGGATGGTCATGGGCGCGATGCTGTGGTGCATGGCAAAGACGGCCTTGGGCCGTCTGGCGGCGTCAGACCACTGCCGCCACGCAGTGTCGGAGATGGAGGCGCTGGACCGCGCCTTTGCAGAGCTGCGGATGCTGGGCATCGGACTTCCAATGCCCAGATGGGAGTCCCTGCGGGCGGAAATGCCGGACTGGGAGCTTCTGCGCCGGACATGGGATGCGGAAGCTCCTTCATGAATGAACGGGAAGGGGGCCTGATGATGGCCGCGCTTGGGATCATATTGCTGACAGTTGGGATGCTTGCGGTCCGCGGCCGCCTGATGAAACTGGCGTTTCACCGGGGCGGGCGGAGCCATTCCGGGCAAAACGGAAAGCGGCCCCCGGAGCGGGATCACACGTCCTCCTGATGACAGCATGCGGGGCTGCCGGAAACGGAGCCGCGCCCGGCGGCAGCCCCGCATGAAAAACAACACGGCCTGTTCCCTTGGAACAGGCCGTGTTGTTTTTCACGTCAGAAAGTTTTTCGGTTTTCCGTCGCCCCATCCAGGCCCGCACGGGCCCGCCGAAAAACTGGAAAAGCGATTTCGCGCTTGTCAGTTCAAAAAGTCCTTCAGCTTCTTGCTCCGGCTGGGGTGGCGCGCCGGCGGCACAAGCTCCGTATCCCTCGCCCTGGCCTTGGTCCAGGGCTCGCTCGCTCCACTGCGCCGCCTCTCCCCACGCGACCCGCTTCGCTGGGCTCGCGCGGGGTCCCCGAAAGCTGCGCCGAAAAACTGGAAAAGCGATTTCGCGCTTGTCAGTTCAAAAAGTCCTTCAGCTTCTTGCTCCGGCTGGGGTGGCGCAGCTTTCTTAAAGCCTTGGCCTCGATCTGGCGGATGCGTTCGCGGGTGACGTTGAACTCCTTGCCCACTTCCTCCAGCGTGCGGGTGCGGCCGTCCTCAATGCCGAAGCGCAGCTTCAGCACCTTTTCCTCCCGGGGCGTCAGGGTGGAGAGGACGTCCATCAGCTGCTCCTTCAGCAGCGTGAAGGAAGCGGCCTCGGAGGGCTCGGAAGCGCCCTCGTCGGGGATAAAGTCACCCAGGTGGGAATCCTCCTCCTCGCCGATGGGGGTCTCCAGAGAGACAGGCTCCTGGGCGATCTTCAGGATCTCCCGCACCTTGTCCACGGGCATGTTCATCTCGGCGGCGATCTCGTTGGGGGAGGGGTCGTGGCCCAGCTCCTGGAGGAGCTGGCGGCTGACCCGGATGACCTTGTTGATGGTCTCCACCATGTGGACGGGGATGCGGATGGTGCGGGCCTGGTCGGCGATGGCCCGGGTGATGGCCTGCCGGATCCACCAGGTGGCGTAGGTGGAGAATTTGTAGCCCTTGGTGTAGTCGAATTTCTCTACTGCCTTGATGAGGCCCAGGTTGCCCTCCTGGATCAGATCCAGGAACAGCATGCCCCGGCCCACATAGCGCTTGGCGATGGAGACCACCAGACGGAGGTTGGCCTCCGCCAGCTTCTGCTTGGCGCTCTCGCCGGCCTTATAGGCTTTTTTCCAGGCGGCTTCCTCCTCCGGCGTGACCTCCACGGCCTCGCCGGCCTCCCGCTTTTCCTTCAGCTCCGCCAGCTTCCGCGATGCCTCGTTTCCGGCGGACATGGCCTGGGCCAGGGTCACTTCCTCGTCGGGAGAGAGCAGCGGCACCTTGCCGATCTCCTTCAGATACATGCGGACGGGGTCGTCGATGGAGAAGTTGTTGACCAGGGTGTTGGGGTCTACCAGCTCCTCTTCTTCCACATCGGCGATCTCTTCAGCGGCGGGCTCGTCGTCCGGCAGCTCCGGCAGCAGGTCCTCGTCGGCGCTGATGTCGATGTTCAGGGCCTCCAGAGAGTCGTAGAGCTGATCCATCTGTTCGCTTTCCAGATTCAGGTCGTCCACGGCCTCCATCAGCTCAGAGGACTCCAGCTTGCCCTTTTTCTTGCCCTTGGCCAGCAGCTCCCGCAGCTTTTCATTGTTGATGAGCCAGCCGGCGGCGGGCAGGGCGGCCACCTGCTTGTCGTCCAGGCGGACGATGCCGGCCTTTTTGGCCTCCTCATCGGTCATGATGCGGGGAGGCTCCTCCGTCTCCGCCGCCTTTTTCTTGGCGGCCTTTTTGGCGGGCTTGGCGGCCGGCTCCTCCTGGGCGGCCTCTTCCGCCTCGGCCGCGTCGGCGGCGGCCAGAAGCGCGTCTGCCTGCTGTTCCAACTCCTCGGGAGTCAATTCCTTTTTATTAGCCATGCTGCTTTCCTCCAGTACCCTTTTTGTCTTTGTATTTTTCTGTCGCCGCCAGCAGCGGGTCCGTGACCCCGCCGGCGCGCTTGTCGGCTTCTGTTTGTACGACGCGTATGTAGTCCGCCAGGGCCTGCCTGCCGTTTTTGGTGGATTCCGGCTGCTGGCAGATGGCGGTGATGTGGCTCATCTCCTCAGGTGAGAGCTGGCCCAGCAGGCTGGTCACGGACGGGGTGCGGCCCGCCTGCCTGGCCTGCCACAGCAGATCGAACGCCTTGCCCAGCAGGGGAGACGAGAACTGCTCCGGCGTCAGGGGCTGTTCCGGGGGAAACAGGCTCTCATCCAGCAGCAGCAGCCGCAAAATCCCCTCCTCCGCCCGGGCGGAGCGGATGTTGTCGTAGCGGAGGGACCGCTCCCTGGGCTGCAGCTGCGCCGCCGGGTTCAGGTCCCTGCGGAGCTCAGCCTTTTTGTCACGGGCCTGGCGGCGCTTGAAGGCCCGCTGGACCTCCAGCTTCATGGCCTCCGGCGTGATCTTGGCCGTCTCGGCGGCCCGGGCGGTGTAAATCTCCCGCTCCACCGCGCTGGGCAGGGCGGCCAGCAGGTCGCTGATCTCCCCGCAGTAGGCGATGCGGGCCTCATCGCTGGAGAGGTCGTATTTTCCGGCCACCTGGGCCATGCGGAACTCCACGCCGTTCTCACTGCCATTCAGCAGCCGCTCAAAGGCGTCCGGCCCCTGGAATTTGATGAAATCGTCGGCGTCCTGCTTAACGTATTCGCCGTCCACCAGCCGCCGGGGCAGCTGGAGGACCTTGACGGAGAATTCGGAATTGTTCAAAATCTGGAGCGCCCGCTCCGTGGCGATTTTCCCGGCGTTGTCGTTGTCGTAGCACAGCACCAGCTCCTTGGTGAACCGGGAGAGGAGCCGGGTCTGCTCCACCGTCAGCGCCGTGCCCATGGAGGCCACCGCGTTGTCGAACCCCGCCTGGTGCAGCGTCACGATGTCCAGGTTGCCCTCGCAGAGAATGATATTGGGGCGCTTCGTCTTTTTTGCCAGATTCAGCCCGTACAGCACCCGCCGCTTGGAGTATACCGGCGTCTCCGAGGAGTTCATATACTTGGGCTCGGACTTGTCCAACACCCGGCTGCCGAAGGCCACCACGTCGCCCCGGGTGTCGATGACCGGGAGCATCAGGCGGTTTCGGAACTTGTCGTACAGCCCGCCGTTCTTGTTCTGGACCACCAGGCCCGCGTCCAGCAGCTCGGCCTTGGTGTAGCCCTTTTGCGTCATGGCGGTCAGCAGGGTGTCCCAGGAATCCAGGGAGGCGCCCATGCCGAACTTGACGGCGGTGGCCTTCCGGATCTTCCGGCGGTCCAGATACTCCTGGACGGCGCGGCCCTCCGGCCGCTGGAGAAGCTGGTAATAGAAGCGGGCCGCGTCCCGGTTCAGATCCAGCAATCGCTGCCGCCGGCGCCCCGCCTCCCGGTCGCCCTGGTCCTCAGGGACCTCCATCCCCGCCCGCTTGGCGAGAAAGCGCACCGCCTCGGGGAAGGAGAGGTTTTCCTCCTCCATGATGAAGTTCACCACGCCGCCGCCCTTTTTGCAGCCGAAGCAATAGTACATCTGCTTGTCCGGGAGCACGTGAAAAGAGGGGGTCTTTTCGCTGTGAAAGGGGCAGCAGCCCCAATAGCTTCCGCTTTTGCTGACCAGGGGGACATATTGGCCCACAATATCCACAATATCGCTGCGGGCCGCAAGCTCGTCCATAAAGCTCTGGGGAAAGGCCAAGCCGGGATCCCTCCTTTCGGTCAGTTTAGCCAAAATCCACGGTTGTCATACCGGCGGCAAAAATACGATATTAAGTTATACCCCGCGGTCTTTGGATTTCCTCTTTTTTTTCACAAATTTTTTGAAAAAAATTTGGAGGGGGAGACTCTTTACAGTGTGCCGGAAGACCGGTAGAATAAAACTATCTATGGAAAGGGGGAGGAGCCTTGCCTGTTGCACTGTGGGCGGCGCGGCTGGAGCGCCCGTTGACGGAACAGGAGACGGCGGTGATGCTGGACATGCTTCCTCCTCAGCGGCGGGAGCGCGTTTTGCGCCTGAAGCAGCCGGAAAAGCGCCGGGAGCCGCTGTGCGCCTACATGCTCCTGCGGCTGGCGCTGTGGGAACAGTACCGCTGGCGCCAAATCCCGGAGATCCGCCTCTCCCCCCAGGGAAAGCCCTGGTTCCCGGAGCATCCGGCAGTCCACTTCAATATCAGCCATACCGGCGGCGCGGTGCTGGTGGGCCTTTCAGACCAGCCGCTGGGGGTGGATATCGAAAAGATCCGCCCGGTCAGCCGCCGGGCAGTGTGCAAGCTGGCAAACGTGACCACGGAGGAGGCCTTTTTCCAAAGCTGGGTCCGGCGGGAGGCCCGGGTCAAGCGCACCGGCGCGGGGATCGGGACCGTGATGCGGGGGGAGACACCTCTGCGGCCCGGGGAGTTTTACTATGAGCTGGACACCTTCCCAGGTTATGCGGCGGGCGTGGCCGCAGGGAGCCGGGAAGCGCCGGAGGCGGTACGGAAGTATTCTCTGGAGGAGATCCTGTAAAGAAAACGACGCCGGGTGGGGAAATTCCTCACCCGGTTTTTCAAATTTTTGAGACGGCGGCGCGACAAAATGGGGGCGTTTGCCGACTATACAGGTGAAAGCGGCTTTCAAAAGGAAGTGACCACATGGAGGACAAGGAGATCGTTGCCCTGTATTGGGCGCGGTCAGAGGAGGCCCTTCAGGCCACGGCGGAGAAGTACGGCGGCTACTGCCGCGCCATCATCCGGCGGGCGCTGGGGGATGGACGGGACGTGGAGGAGTGTCTCAGCGACACCTGGCTGGGGGCCTGGAACGCCATACCGCCCCAGCGGCCTGGCAGCCTGCGGGCCTTTCTGGGGCGGATCGCCCGGAACACGGCCCTGGACCGCTACAGCTACAACACCGCCCGGCGGAGGAACGGCGGCTTTGAAACGGTGCTGGAGGAGCTGGCGGAGTGCGTGGGCGGCGACCCGGCGGGGGAGGACTTCGACCTCCGGCGGCTGGGGGAGAGCATCTCCGCCTATCTGGACACGGTGACCCCGGCGGCGCGGCGGGTGTTCCTGCGGCGGTACTGGCACTGTGAGAGCATGGCGGAGATCGCGGAGGGCACCGGCTTCACCCAGGCCAGGATACGGTCCCTGCTCCACCGCACCCGGAAGGGACTGCGGGAACACCTGATACGGGAGGGGTATGACTTATGACGAGAGAGGAACTGTTCCGCGCCGTGGGGGAGGTCCGGGAGGATCAGATCACGGAGGCGGAGACGGGGAAGAAGCAGGGGCGGCCCTGGAAAAGGTATGGGGCCCTGGCGGCGTGCCTTGCGGTGGTGCTGACGGCCGGCTTTGCCCTGGACCGGCTGCGGCCGGCGGAGGAGCGTTGCAGCGGACAGGCGGACGCGGGCATTGTCGAAAACAGCAGCCTGGACGGCAGCTACTACTCCGCGCTGGAGGATGCGCCGGCCCGGCCCATCTATTCCGTGGGCGCGGAAATTGGAGAATTTGCCGGGCCGGGGGACGGGAATCGGAAGGTCGATTCGTCGGCCTGCCTGGCCTGGCTGGAGCCGGAGGAAATTCTCGCGCGGGACACGGTGATCTTCCGGGGGTCGGTTTTGAATCTGCGGTATTTTGAGGTGACGGCAGGCGGTGCGGCCATGGATTATACCGTTGCGTCGGTGGAAGTCACGGACTGCGTCCGGGGCGGGCTGGCCGCGGGAGATATCTACAATGTCCTGTATCCCGGCGCGGCGGGCCGCGTGAGCACCTCTGTCTCCGGGGATCTGGAGCATTTGAAAGTGGGCAGCGACGCCGTCTTCATGCCCTATATCGCCGCGGCGGACACCGGCTGGAGCAATGGGGGCGATTACTTCTCCTACGCCGACCTGGCGGAGCTGTACTTTGACGAGGGCATCCGCTTTCTGTTCCTGGACACCGGGAATGGGCTGTCCTTTGAACGGGATGTGTATGCGGATCTCGCCGACGCGGAGACTTTGGACGAGGTGATGGACTATCTGCGGGAGAACGCCCCCAACGCGGACAGGCCGCCGGAGACGGCGGCGGAGTCCGCCCGGCCGGCGCGGACACCGGCAGAGCCGCAGCCTGAGCCGTCCGATACCGCCCAGGCCTCTGGGGAAGCCGTGGGGCGGAACCCCGCCGGGGCCGGGGAGCTGCCCGGCGGCGCGGTGATCGGGGATTGATGGCCCGTGGATGACACAGAGGCGAAAGCGGCCCCGGCGGGAATTCCTGCCGGGGCCGCTCAGCTTGTCGAAAAACCTCTGTTTGGAGAAAAGTGTTCCGCTTCGCAGGGGGAGTACGAGGGGGCGGGAGTCCCCTCGTGTTGAATCGAATGCCTGCAACGGGCTGCGGCAGCAGCCCGTTGCCCCGCGAAGCGGGAGCTTTTTGGGCTGCGAAGCAGACAAAAAAGCGAGGCATTTTTCAGGCTGTCGAAA
>ENA-UOJC01002346-UOJC01002346.1-human-gut-metagenome-genome-assembly--contig:-C104-NODE-2346-length-20859-cov-4.891944_pt1 | contig 20859 bp, 21 predicted proteins | sample MGYA00242339_ERZ723886 | MGnify/ENA metagenome assembly ERZ723886 | reverse complement strand
GACCCCCAACACGGAAAAAGCCGTGCCGAATCCGGATTCATGGCAGAAAGCCCTGACCGTCATTCAAAACAGCATGAACACGATGGGAAAGGACAAAATCGAAAAGCAGATTGCTCTGCGCGGGCTGGATATGGAACTGAACGCTCTCCGGCTGAAGAAACGATCCATCGCGACAGGACGCAAAAGCTGGAAACAGATCCGCGTCAACGTTGAAACCAAACGCCCGGGGACAGCCCGGTTGACTTTGCAATACCAGATGTTCGGCGCGTCGTGGCAACCGCTGTACGAAGCGCGGCTGGATTCGGGGCAGGAAACCGTGAAAATCATCCAGTACGGAAACATTGCACAGAAAACGGGTGAAGACTGGACGAATGTCGCGCTGACCCTGTCGACGGCGGTGCCTTCGGTGAATACGACCCCGCCGGTTCTGACGCCGAAATGGCTGGATCTGGCGGCGCCGGCGGAAAAACCCGTTCATTTCCTGCGCGAGAAAAAAGCTCTGGGGGGCACCTCGGCGCAGCTGACGAACTTTGCCGCCCCGCAGCAACTTCAGAAGCTCGACAGTTTTGAAGCCGAAGTCATGCAGGACGCCGTCATGGAAACGGCATCCGTTACGGCGACCGAATTTTCGGGCGTGTTTGAAATCAGAGGAACGGCGAACGTTCCGGCCGACGGCGCGGAATACCGCTTTACGGTCGGTGAATATGTTTCCCCGGCGGAAATCCGAGCCGAAACAATGCCGGCTCTGGACGCGTCGGCCTACCTGATTGCCACGCTTATCTTCAAAGGCGAGCTTCCTCTTCTTCCCGGAAACGTTTCGCTTTTCCGTGACGACGACTTTATCGGCAGTTCGTACATAGACCTGCTCCGACCGAATGAAAAGCTTCATCTGTCGTTCGGGCCGGATGAAAAAATCCGCGTCAAATATACGGTTCTGGGCGGTGAAAAAACAGAGGGAGGCGTTCTGAACCGCGACGTTAAAATTGAAGCCCTTTCCCGCGCGGAAGTGCAGAACCTGCACAAGACTCCGCTGAAAATCGCTGTTTATGATTCGCTTCCGGTGGCCCGCGACAGCGGCATTTCCGTGAAGGTCATCAAGGACAGAACAACACCGGATTACGTTCTTGATCCCAATAACAAGGTCGGAACGGTCATGTGGGAAAGCCTTTACGCTCCCTCGGAAAAGAAAACCATCGATTTCGGCTATGCCGTCATTTATCCGAAAGACCGGATTCTGACAGGGCTTTAAACAAACGGAAACGGCCTTTTCCCGAACCAGGGGAAAAGGCCGTTTTTTATGAAACCTCAGCGTTTTTCGCGCACCCAGACCGTTGCGGCCTCTTCTTCCGGCAGGACAACGGTTTTCCCGGAAAGAAAGAAACGGTATTCTCCCGAAGTAACGTTGTAGGCCGGATTTTCAACGGCGGCGCCGCACGTTATTCCGACTTCATTCAGTCGCAGACGCATGTCTTCCGAACCGCTCAGGCGGCAGACGACGCCCCGTTCGGCGCTGAAAAGCGTCAGGGGTTTGGGCAGATCCCGGTCGGCCGGCAGGGCTTCCGTCAGCTCGCGAACCCATTCCCGGCCGGCTTCGCGAGCCGAATACAGGAAATCAACCAGATTGAAAAAACGATCGCCGATTGCTCCTTTGACATGGTGTTCAATCAGACAGGCAATCTCGTCCGCCCGGCGTTCGTCGGCATCCAGAAAATCATGGAAAAAAGCCTTCAGCCGTTCGTGCTTTGTAAAGATACGCCACCCGATGCGCCGCCCTTCTTCGGTCAGGCGGATATTTCCGTACGCCGCATGAACCGCCAGTTTCAGATCCACCATGCGCTTGACGCCGGCAACAACGGTCCCTTTCGTCAGGCCCAAATTTTCGGCCAGAGCGGAAACCGTCTGTTTTTTCCCCGACACTTCCAGGTCGAACAGCGCTTCCAGATAATCTTCCAGACGGGATGAAATTTCCATAGCTTCACCTAAAATAAAACCATTCCTTTATTTATACGGGAAGAAACCCGCGCGGGCAACGGAAAAGCCTCCGCCATTCAAAGCGGAGGCCTTTCTGAAAACCATAAAAACGTTTATTCGCCGGTGACGAATTCGTTCCAGTGCTGGTCGACTTTCTGAGCAAAGTCCTGTGACAGGCCAACTTTGCCCTGTGCGCGCCGGATAGCGTCGAAAATGGCCTTTTTGAAGTCTTCTTCCGGCATACTGACCCGGGCATATACGCGGTAAATCAGCTTTTTCTGGCCGTTCGCGTCGGTCGTTGCGACCTTTTCCCAGTAACGTCCGCCCGGACGGATGGAAGATGTGGTCAGCTTTGTAAATTCAGCCCCGATAAAACGCGTCTGGCGGGCGTCAAGCTCCGTGCCTTCCTCAGCGTTCTGGAAAATATAATTCAGACGCTGTTCAATCGCGCTGGCAATTGCCCCTTTGGCATTGTTTTCGGCAATGCGATACCCCGCTTCGATGCGGCTGTCCGCCGAAATCGTGGTTGTGCCCAACGAATAAACGGTGCCGTCCTCGATTTTAAAGGATTCGGCTTCCTTCGCCCAGGAAGGACGCGAAGACAGATCGTCACTGCGGGAAACGACAACGTCGCCGCCCGTGGTGCTGCACGCGGCAAGACCGGCAAAAACCACAACGCTCAGAAAGAATTTAGCTGCTTTCATTGAAAATTCCTTTCATCAGAATAAATCGTGACAGCAAGTATAACTGAAGAAACGCTTTTCTTCAAAAGAAAGTCAAAAAAAAGAACAGCCATCCCGAATCGAAAAGCGGCGAAAGAGTTAAAAGGAATTGCCCTTGAGGGAAATTTTATACCCGCTGTTTCCCTCGGCCAGACCGTTTGTAAAGGCAAAAGAGGTTGGCTTTGATGCGTAAATCCGGTACAGCACTTCTCCCTGTTCAACCGAATCGCCGACCTTTTTGAACAGATCAACGCCCGCCCCCTTGTCCAGAGGTGCGCCGGCCGTCATGGCGATCCGGTTAATCTGAGCACCGTCGATTTCCTCGACAACGCCCGAAGCCTCGGCCGTGATGTCGCGCGTCAGCTGTCCCAGCGGCGGCGGCGAAAGTTTTCCCTGGGCGTGTACCAGCTGGCTCATCACTTCCAGCGCGCGGCCCGAATCCAGAATTTCACGCGCCTGATAGTACCCCTGCCCTCCGCGAAGCTGCGGATCAAATTCCAGAACGCGGCCTGCAATAAACAGCGATTTTTCCCGCAGATCCTGCGGCGCGTCCTCGCGGCAACGCAGGACTTTCATGACATCGCGCGCCTCCAGAACCGGGCCGATGCCGTTGCCGACCGGTTCGGTCCCATCGGTCACGACAACATCAATCGTCATGGAAAGCATGTCCCCGACGTATTCAAAAAGTTTCCGCAGGCTCATCGCTTCGCTCATGGATCGGATTTTCGCCGTTTTCCCGACCGGAATGTCAATCAGCAGATGCGTGATACCCATTGCAATCTTGTTGGCCAGAATCGAGGCGACAATCTGCTGTGGCGTACTGATGCCCAGCGCCTTTTCCAACCCCAGCAGAAGATCCTCCGTCGCCGACAGCGCAAAACGGCCGCCGTCCAGAACCATGCATCCGCCGATTTCCTGAACGACCTGCTCCATCTCGGGTTCGCTCAGCTCGACGCGGGAGAGAACTTCCATGGCATCGGCTGCCCCGGAACAGGATGTGACGCCGCGCGTCATTGAACCCGGCATGCACATGCCGTAGGCAATGGCGATCGGCGCGACAATCATCGTCGTGCGGTTCGCCGGAATCCCCCCAATGCAGTGTTCGTCAACGACCAGGTTCAGCCCCCAGTCAACAGGTTTGCGGTATTCAATCAGGGCTTCCGTCATGGACAACACTTCCTGCGGCGACATGAAGCTGGCGTTCGACACCAGAAAAGCCGCAAGTTCCGTCGGCGTATAACGGTAGGCCGCCACGTCGCCGATGATGGCGCGGTATTCGTTCGCGCTGAGGATGCCGCCGTTGATTTTCCGGCGTACGGAATCAATACTGGACGGCGCAGACGCGGGTGATACCGCGATTTCAGAACCTTCGGGCAGGTTGATCAGATGGAACGCCTGCTCGCACAGCCCGATTTCATCCACGTCAACAACGGCGTTGTCGCTGACGGCATAAGCCGTGGCGAAAATCGGCTGAAGCCCGCCATGGATTTCGACCCGGTTTGTCCCGTTCAGTTCATCCAAACGAAATTCCGCGCACCTTCGGTTAATAAAGGCGACGTTTTCTCTTCCCGTATCGATCGGCACGCGTCTGAGACGTAACATGGACGGTTTTCAACTCTGTTTCATTCTGGGGCCGCGTTCAATCTATCAAGAACGTGTTTTAAATACCATCTTTTTTATCGGAAAGTTTCGTCTCCGGCCAGCGCCGCCAGAGACGCCCGGAGTTCGGGCAGACCCGCCCCGGTCTGTGCGCTTGTCGCAAGAACCCCGGGATAGGCGGCCGTATGACGGGAAAGGGCGTCTTCGACTTCTGTCTTCACCTTTTCCAGCGCCCCTGCCGGCAGTTTGTCGGTTTTCGTCAAAACAGCCTGATAAACGACGGCGGCCTTATCCATCATCTCCATAACGTCCGTATCGGATTTTTTCAGGCCATGGCGGCTGTCGATCAGAAGACACACACGACGCAACTGCGGCCGCCCTTTCAGGTAGGAATTCACCAGTCTTTTCCAGGCTTCGACCTGATCTTTCGGAGCTTGGGCAAAGCCGTATCCCGGCATGTCAACCAGCCGAAGCCGCCCGTCCAGATCGAAAAAGTTCAGCATCTGTGTGCGACCCGGCGTATTTGACGTCCGCGCCAGGTTTGACCGCCCCGTCAGAGCGTTGATCAGGCTTGACTTGCCAACATTTGAACGCCCCGTAAAGGCGACTTCGGGTTCACGGCCGGACGGAAGCTGGTTCAGGTCGGCGACGCTCAGCATGAACGTACATTCCTTTGCGAACAGACGCCGCCCTTCCTCCAGCCGTTCCCGGCGCTCCTTTTCCTCCGGCGTTTCGGAAGTGCTCATTTGCGCCGTCCTTTGCGTTTGTCCTTCAGCTTCAACGCCGCCTGCTGTGCAATGGAAAGCAGGTTGCTCCACGTCCAGTAGATGACCAGCCCGGAAGCCAGGTGCCCCAGAAGGAACATCATCATCCACGGCATCAGCGTCAGAATCGTGTTCTGTGTCTTATCGGTCGGCTTGGGACTCATCTGCTGCTGCAGCCACATGGTCAGCCCCATCAGAACCGGCCATACCCCAATGTTCAAGGCCGTCGGAATCGGCCAGTTGATCAGCCCGAACAGTGTAAAGACCGATGTCGGATCCGGCGCGGACAGGTCGTGAATCCAGCCATAGAACGGCGCCTGGCGCAGTTCAAGCGAAATGTACAGAACCTTATACAGCGAGAAAAACACCGGAATCTGAATCAGCATCGGCAGGCATCCCGCCGCGGGATTGACCTTTTCGCGCCGGTACAGCGCCATCATTTCCTGATTGAAACGCATCTTGTCGTCGCCGCAACGTTCCTGCAGTTTCTGAATCTGCGGCTGAAGCTCTTTCATTTTGGCCATGTTTTCAAACGATTTGTTCGCAATCGGGAACATCGCCAGGCGCAAAAGGAATGCGAACAGCAGAATCGCCAGCCCCATGTTCCCCAGAAGGCCATAGAAATAGCTCAGGATAAAGAAGAACGGCTTCGTCAGGAAATAATACCATCCGAAATCAACCGTCAGGTCAAAACGTTCAATTCCCAGCGTTTTTTCATAAGCGTCAATGATTTTCAGCTCTTTTGCCCCGGCAAACATGTGCGCCGTCGTCTGAACGGCCTTTCCGGGTTCAACAACGGTCGGGGGGAGCAGGTAATCCGCCTGATAATGTTTTCCGCCCGGCGTTTTGTTTTCGCTGAACTTCACGAAAACGTTCTGTGCCGACTGGTCAAAGGCCAGAATCGCCATCCAGTATTTATCGGTGATACCGGCCCAGCCGCCGGTCGTCTTGTACGTTGCCTGGCCTTCCTTGGCGATTTTGTCGTAGTTGAGTTCCTTGAGCGCTCCGTCAAGATAGCCCACCATGCCTTCGTGGACGGCGCCGCGCTGTGTCGGCGGAACGTTCGTCCGTCCGACCAGCCCATAGTTGAAAAGCGTGACCGGCCGGTCGCCATAGTTTTCGACACGGTCAGAAATTTTGAACATATAATTCTTGTCGACGGAAATCTGACGGATGAACTTAAGCCCCTGGCCGTTGTCCCAGCTCAGCGTAACTTCTTTGGCATCCGTCAGTTCGTCATTCGACGTTTCCCACAGCGTTTCGGCCGTCGGCAGGGAAATGCCGCTTTCGTTCGTCACCCATCCGAATTCGGCGAAATAGGGATATTCCGTCCCAACCGGCGAAAACAGGACGATGTTCGGGCTGTCCTTGGCCAGCGTTTCACGATATCTGGTCAGCAGAAGATTGTCGAACCGGACACCCTTCAGGCGGATGGATCCCGCCAGCGACGGCGTTTTCACCGGCATATGACGGAAGGAATCAACGACGTCCTCCCGGGGTTGGACAGTGGCGGAAGCCGCGGCAGCCGCATTGGCCGCAACAAGGTTTTCGGCGCTCAGCGTCACCGGAGCCGCGCCGTTCGTATCTTTTGCCGCGGGCGCCGGTGCGGACGTACCGCTCTGAGGAGCAGAAACGGTTTTCGGCGGCGTCTGAGGAACAACCGGCGGAGTTGGGAAAAGCGCATCAATGCCGAATAAAATAATGGCGGAAAAAATAACCGCGAGGATTAAATTGCGTTTTTCAAAACTGTTCTGTTCCATTGTAACATACTTTCCATCGTTTTAATTTTTCGCCGGTTCGGGAACGGGATCGTATCCGGACCCTCCCCACGGATTGCACCGCAGAATACGCTTGATCGTCAGCCATGTTCCCTTCAAAGCGCCGTGTTTTTCCAGCGCTTCCATGGCATACGCCGAACATGTCGGCTGAAAACGGCACTTTCCGGGCGTCAGGTGAGACATATTAACCTGATAGAATCGGACAAGCCAGCGTAAAAATCGTGTCGGTGCGTTAAACTTTTTCTGCGCGGCGGTTTCCGAGGCCGAAGACACGTCCGTCTCGCCGTCCGCGACGGCCTTTGCGTCCGGGAATGCTTTCCTTTCCATCTGGGCAACGATTTGCATTTCCTCTTCCGTCTGTTCCCGGTAAGCGCCGTCCATAACGGCATAAACCGCCGCGACGGCGAACAAAGTGAACAGGAATGTCGCCAGCAGAGCACGGCGGCGGCCGAACAAAAACGTCCTGTTTTTTCTTTCGCGCGGCGGCGGGACGGGATCATAACCGGACCCGCCCCACGGATGGCACCGCAGAAGGCGCCGGAGTGTCAGCCATGAACCGTACACCGCGCCGTGAACACGCAACGCCTCAAGAGCATACGTTGAACATGTCGGCGTATAGCGGCAACATTTCGGAAGAAGAGGAGAAATAACCTTGCGGTAGAAAAGGACGCCCCATGTCAGGACAACGGCGGCGGCGGACATTTCAGAATGATCGGAAGGCGGAAGCGGCGTCTTTTTGTTCTGGGTCATCTTTTTCGTTTTTTACCTGCTCTAAAGCGTCTTTCAAATCACCGTACAATTTTTCAAACGCCCCGTCGACCGATTTATAACGGGCGATCAGGACGTAATCGTATCCCGGAATACCGGCCGATGGAAGAAGAGAGGCCGCCAGGGCCCTCAGGCGGCGTTTTGCCCGGTTGCGGCGGACAGCGTTGCCGACTTTTTTGCTGGCGGTAAAGCCGATTCGGACGGTTTCGTCCTCCGGGACTCCCCCGCGCCGGAGCGCCTGCAAAACAAGGCCGGATTTTACGATCTTCCGCCCGGTTCGGGCGATACGAAGAAAATCCGGCCTTTTTTTGATTTGGACGACTTTATTCATCGTTCCCGCCTGTTAACGCGGGGAAACGATTAATCTAAAGCCAGACGCTTACGACCTTTCCGGCGGCGCGCGTTCAGCACCTTGCGGCCGGCGACTGTGGCCATGCGGGAACGAAATCCATGACGACGAGTCCGGACGATTTTACTGGGTTGATATGTACGTTTCATGGTACAGCTCCGTTCATAAATATCAAAGTCGAGTGCCTTATATACGATTTTCCCTTCCGCGAGTCAAGGAAAGAGTTTCATTTTTTCACGGGTTTAACGGGCTTTCATTTCGTTCAGGAAACGACACACATTTTCGGCCGCGGCGTGTTCCAGACCGAAATGCCCTGACGGCACTTCCGCCCGCCGGACGGGCAGTCCGTTTTCGCGCAACAGGCTGTCGGAAAAAAGATCAACGGACGGCGGAAAAATTTCGTCATCCCGGCCGCGGGCCAGCAGGATGGGAATCGGCGGAATTGAAGCGTTTGTCTCACCGCGCAGACGTTCAGCGCCGGGGATTCCCGCCCCGATGACGACCAGCGCTCCCAGAGAAGCCCCGCCGGCGTCTTTATGCAGTTCGGAACGGAAAAGTGCCATTTCAAAAGCCGTGATTCCGCCTTGGGAAATGCCGACAAGGAAAGCGTCCCGGAGACTCAATCCGCGTTCAAGGAGCCGCCGCCGGATGAACTTGTTCAGGATTCCCGCACACACGTGAGCTTCCCGAACGATCTGTTCCAGTCCCGGGCGTACTTCTTCGGGAGCAAGATACGGCATCGCGCCATAAAACCGGCCTTCAAACGACGGCAGATTCCACCATTGCCGGACATGAGGGCTGCCGCCTCCCGGGACTTCGGACAGACCGTTTGGAACGACGACAAGGGCTTCGGGCATTGAACGAGCCAGCGTCCGGGCGAAATTCATATTGGAATGCGCGTCTCCCTGATACCCGTGCAGAAGGATGACCATTTTTGAAGGTTCGGCGTCTTTCGGCGCAATCGCCCTCCCTGTCAGGGGCGCAAAATCCCAAGCATATTCATAAGAGGATTCATTCGAAAGCATGCGTTTTCCCTAAAAAACGAAAAAAACGAAAATATACTATTGCAAAACGAAACGCAGCGGTCTATAAATCTTTTTGTCTTCGGGCGATTAGCTCAGTTGGTAGAGCAGCTGACTCTTAATCAGCGGGTCGTGGGTTCGAATCCCTCATCGCCTACCATTATAACCCCTTGAAAAGAATAAACTTTTCAAGGGGCTTTCTTTATACAAATATAACTCCGTTAAACTCTGTTCCGTTAAACTGTCGCGCGACAATTATTTTAGACTTTTTGATAATCATTTTTAAACCGACATTACGGAAAAGGCGGATTATTCGACATTGCCGCATGAGTTCGCACATTTCCGGCTGTCTGAAATGGAAAGCCCGGTCAATTCAGGCCGGACATCGGACGAGGACATGAACCGGTGTGATATTGCCGGGGACGGAATGAAATCGGAACCCGGGCGGCCGGAGCACACGGCGGGCACAGGAACAATTCGCCCGCGGCACTGAAAATTCATTTCCGGCCTTTCCACATGTAATCATACCGCTCCCGGATCACCTGAAAACCGCTTTCGACATAGGCCGGATAGCCCATTGCAGAAGCCGAAAGAACAAAACGGCCGTATCCATTCCTGAAAGCATGGTTAATCACATTCTGCAGCATGGCCTTGCACAGCCCGCGGCGGCGAAAACGTGCCAGAACGCCAACCCATTCAATAAGGCAGGCCTCCCTCCCGCCCGATGACGCCGCAACAGCCGCCGGGATACCCTCCGCCTTTCCGATGTATTTATGAACCTTTTCAATCTTGAAATCAGGACACAATGAAGCAAACAGGGCTTCTTCATCCTTCTGCATTCCGAAAATCTCTGCGGCCAGAGCGCACCAGGAACGCAGTTCCTCTTCATTCCGGACTTCGCAGATTTCATACCCGGGCGCGCCGGACAGCATCTGACGCGCTTCAAACATCATGAGTCGTGAAACCTCTTCAAAATGGAAACAATCTTCATACGCGGGATCAACCGGCACGACACAGTGGATATTGAGATTTCCGTCCAGCTTCCTGCTCCAGAAACGGATGCGCTCGATTTCTTCGGCTCCGATTTGCGGACAGAATAGACTGTTGAGGCCTTGAATCCGGGGATCGTTCCAGAAAATGCCCGTCATATTCCCGTCATTGACAACCCGGTACCCGAATCCTTCACGCATCCGGTAGGCGTCACACAGCGCTTTTTCATACGGATTCATCCGGCGTCTCCTTCTGGCAAAAAAACGTCCGTCCCGGAAAAGCTCTCCCTCTGAACTGAGGATCCTTCATCCGGATGCCCGGTCGGCCGGCGAATCCGCGGCCTCCCGTTCCTGCGGCTTTGCCGAAAACGGGTCGCAGACCGGACAATAAAGATCGTTCATCCCTCCAATCCAACAGAGAAACGTTGAGCACATATAATATTTTCTCAAAAGCAACCCCTTTTTTCAAAGGTCGCCCTCCAAGGAGACGGTTCTCCGGCTCGGCGGATTCCAAATCAGCGAGCCGGCGCGGATTCTCCGGATGCATTCCGCGGAACGGCGTCCGGATCCGTCCACTGGTAAATCATGGAGCACTGCATCGGGCACGACGAACATTTATGGCCGCACGCTCCGCCGCACGAAGCGCTTTCCAGGCGGCATACCTTTCCCTTGCGTTCCCAATGTTCAAGCATCCCCTGCGCCGCTTCTTCCGAAACATCGAAATGCACGGCAATGTCACGCAAGGAAGCCTGCCCCTGTTCCTTCAGGTATTCTTTTATTTTAGACAGCATGGCGCCTCCTTCTTTTTCCGGCCAGATGCAGCCCGGTATAAACCAGAATTTCAATCAGGCAAAGAATAACAATCCAGTACCAGGATGAGTCCGGATGTCTTTTAATTGTAGCAGACTGGTAAAACAAAGTCGACAGCACATACGCCTGCCCCGTTGTCCACAAGGCCGTAAAAATAACCCATTTCCATCCGAACTCTTTGAATATCGCCCCCATCGCCGCCAGACAGGGCATATATGTCAGAATGAACAGAAGGTACGCAAATGCCCCCACCTGCCCGTCAAAGAAAGCCACCAGACGCTCGGTTGCGACTTCGGCTTCGGACAGAGTGGCATACAGAGCGTCCAGAGAACCGATAATGGCTTCCTTGGCCATGACGCCGGTAAACAGACCCACCGTCGCCGGCCAGTTTTCCGCCGAAATTCCCATCGGTTCAAAAACCGGCGTTATCGTCCGCCCCACGGAAGCCAGAACGGAACGATCCGCGGCTTCTGGATTGAAATTCCCTTGGAAATCCACGGAATTCAGAAGGTTCAGAACAATCACCAGCGGTACGATCAAAGCCCCCGCGCGCACGATGAAACCATGCAGGCGATCCCACGTTTTGATACACATGTTTTTCAGCGTCGGCAGATGATAAGGCGGCATTTCCAGAATCAGCGGCATGGCTTCACCTTTCAGAATTGTCGATTTGACGACAAGACCTGTCCCGACGGCAATGAAAATCCCGATCAGATACAGAAGGAAGACGATATTTTCACCGTTTTCCGGAAAAAAGGCCGTTGCGAACAAGGCGTAAACGGGAAGCCGCGCCCCGCATGACATGAACGGCGTCATGGCCAGCGTCACCATCCGGTCGCGCGACGACGCAAGCGTCCGCGTCCCCATCACCGCCGGCACGGTGCATCCGAAAGCCACAATCATCGGGACAAAAGCCGTTCCCGGCAGTCCGAAACTCCGCATCAGCCGATCCATGACAAACGCACCGCGGGCCATATAGCCGGAATCCTCCAGCGCCGACAGAAAAATGAACAAAAAGGCGATTGGCGGAATAAAAGTCGCCACAGTGCTGACGCCCCGCCCCACGCCTTCGGACAGGAAAACAATCAGCCATTCGGGGGCATGTACGACGGACAGAAACTTTGCAAAGCCGCCGACAAGCCAGACATCCCCCCATTCGGCAATCGGTTCAATCAGAAGGCCGCCGACCGAAATCGTCCACACGAACATCAGATACATGACCAGCATGAAAACGGGAATCCCCGTCCACCGTCCCAGAGCAACGCGGTCAATCATGTCCGTCACCGACTGCGACAGACGATCCCCGCGCGTCAGCAATTTCTTGCCCACCGTGTTGATAAAGCTGTATCGGCCATCGGCAATGAGGGTATCGGGGTCTTCGCCGTACTTTTCCGGGAATCCGGAACGAACAGCCTCGACAGCGGCCTCGTTTTCCGGGCTTCCGGACAGGCGTACGTCAATGTCGCCGTCCAGCAGATGCACGGCCAGCCACCGGGGGGACCACCCGTAAGCGTCTGCCTGTCCGCGGACATGCGGCAGGATCTCGGCCACAGCTTCCTCAACCCCGGCCGGATAGGCGATCAGAAAATCACTGTTCGGACGAAATTCGGCATGCACAATCTGGGATTTCAGTTCCTCGATTCCCCTTGAGCGCGACGCAACCATCGGAATGACCGGAACATTAAACAACTGAGCCAACCCCAGCACATCAATCTTCATTTTTCGTTCGGCGGCGGCGTCCATCATGTTCAGGACAATGATCACCGGAATTTTCATTTCCAGAAGCTGAACCGTCATATACAGGTTACGCTCCAGGTTCGACGCATCAATGATGTTCACTGCGCAGTCCGGCCGTTCAAAAAGAAGAAAATCGCGCGTGATCCGTTCGTCTTCAGAGGCGCTGGAAATGACGCTGAGCGAATAAACACCGGGCAGGTCGATCACTTCGGCCCGGACACCGTCGAACTCAAAAAAGCCCGATTTTTTTTCGACCGTGACGCCGGGCCAGTTCCCGACATACTGCCGGCTGCCGGTCAATGCGTTGAATATCGTTGTTTTGCCGCTGTTCGGATTGCCGATCAAGGCGATTTTTCGAAACGAGGAGGACATGGACATCTTTCTGAATAAAACAAGCCGTTAAAAAATCAACCGTTCACCGCGGTGACGGAAATAATGGCCGCCTCATGGCGCCGCAGGGAAACCAGATAGCCGCGCACCAGGATTTCGACCGGATCCCCCAGCGGGGCGATGCGCACCACCTGAAAAGGCGTGCCGGGCGTCATTCCCATGGCCAGGAGTTTTTTGCGATAGGCCGGCGCCGCGCCTGAAAACCCCGCAATGACGGCTCGGTCGCCGGCGCGCAGGGTGGAAAAATCGCGAACAATCTGGTTTTCTGGCTGTGTCATAAAAGTTTTCCTAATCAAACTTTTCTTTTGCGAGTATGGTATCATACCCCCTTAAAAAAGAAAAGGCGTCTTTTGTTTCTTGCCAAACGTCTCTTTCTTTTTTAACGTGGGGTTTCAGGTTGTCTTTTTCAATACGGAAACTGCGGACATGTGGATTGAATCGGCGCACTATATCCTGCTTTTTGCAATGGCCGTCACAGGACTTGAGGCGCTTATCCTCTCGCCGACTCTGTGGTCGCAGGGCTCGGCGGTCGCCATCCGGCTCGGGTTCAGGGGGGCGGCTTTTTCATTCGCCCTGATCGCGGCGGCCTTCATCCTTCTGATGTACGCTTATGTGTCCCGGGATTTTTCCCTGGCCGTTGTCTTTGAAACCTTTGACGGCCGGACATCGCCCCTGTACGCCTTTTCCGCCTTCTGTTCCGAAAGGGAGGGGCTGTTTTTCGTCCTTGTCATGCTGCTTTCGGCCTTCAGCCTGGCCGGATACAGCCGGCGGGATCTTCACACCTATCAGGAACGCGGGCGGTATCTGTTCGGGACAAGTGCCGTTCTGTTCTTTCTGCTTCTGCTGATGGTCACAACGGCAAGCCCCTTTGTCCGCATCAGCGAACCCGCTCTGGATGGCCTTGGTCTGGACGGAGAATGGGAAAGGCCGTACAAGACACTGAAAATCCTGTGTTCTCTGACCGCCTATGCGCTGTTGACGACAACCTTCATCAAAGCCGTAAGCATGTATTCCAAAGGCTGGCACTTCGCTTATCCGGCTCTTCTGAGCACACTTCTGGCAGTGGTTCTTCTGGTGTTTTCACTGGGGCTTGAGCTGTCGACACGTTTCATGATTGAAGAAAACCGGGAATTATGGCTGTGGACGCCGCCGACGGCTCTCCGTCTGTCCATCCTCTGTCTGACTCTGGGACAGCTGCTTCTGCTGTATCTGTGCCAGACAGGGCGCGTTTTCAGCCAATGGGCTCTTTTCTTTGCCCTGTGTCTTCTGACCCTTTTTTCGGCGGAATTTTTCGCCGCGGAATACAGTCTGTTCGCGCTGAACCCAAAAGCGGCCTATTTTCCGAACCCGATCATCGCCTTCTGTGCGACGCTTGGAATGCTGTCCTTTTTCCTGTTTTTTGCCTCGTCCCTGTCGGACAAAATCCTTCCGGAAAACGGTTTCGCTTTCTTTTCGCGGGAAAGCTTTGTCGCCCTGGCGGCGACGGCGTGCCTGACCTTTGGCCTGTGCACCGGCCTGCTGTCATTTACGCCGTCGCTGTTTTTGTTTGAACCCGATCTGCCTTTCCGTCTGCCGCCCGATCTTTTGAAAAACATGATGCTGGCTCATTTTATTGCCTTTGCCGTGTTTCTGACGCTGGCGTTCCGGCGGAAGCCCCTTTCGGGCGGATGGGCGCCTCCGAATGCCCGTCTGGCGTTCTGGTTCTGGGGTATTTCCGCCGTTGCCGCCGCCGTTTTCCTGTGGGACGGCGCGCCTGAAAGCCGACAGGTGTTCTTCTGGTCTCTGCCGGCACTTTTTCTGTTCTGGTCGATTCTGGATGCACTGCCTTTTTCATTCCGGCCGTTTCCTCGGTCTCCGGCGGCTCTGTTTCAGCGGCTGGAAAGCATTTCTGCGGCCTCATACGGCTTTTTCTGCTTCGGCGCGGGTATTCTGGTTCTTTCCGTGTCGCTCAGCACTGCCGTCGTTTACGGGAACGAAAGCACACAGGTCAAAGTGATTGATGACACCGTCGCCCTGCCCACGTTTACCATGCATATGGAAACGCTTTCCCCGAAAACGGAAGGAACGGCGGCGCGGCGGATGCTCCGTCCGGAGGCGCCCGAAAAACGTCCGCCCTCTCTGATCGGGGGAGATACGGTGTTCCAGTGGCCCGACAAAAAGCTGGCCGTTAAAATCGTACATCTGGACGGGCTGACCGTTTCGACCGTCGAGGCTGACCAGATTTCAGAAAGCGAAATCCGCGCCGAAATCCGGAGATATCCGGCGCTCCGCCTGGTGTGGAACAGCCTCTTTTTCATTGTGGCCGGACTGCTTCTGGTTCTTTCATCCTGGAAAAGGAAAAAAACGTCATGAGAGTACTCGGACTTATTTTCCTGTTCATCGTATCCGCCTTTTTCGTAAACGCTCTGAGCCTTGTCCGGCTGGATCTGGCTCCGGCGGATCCGCTCCATACGCTGACTCAGGATTTTCCCGTCCCGGCAGAACCGCTTGAAACGCTTGACGGCGGCGAACTGTCCGCCGAGACAATGCCGAAAGAACCGGCTCTGATCGTATTTTTTGGAACCTGGTGCCGTCCGTGCCTGATGGAACATACCCTGCTGAACGAACTGGCCGCGCGGACCGATTTGCCGTTCATCGGCGTCGCCATGCGCGATGATCCGGAAAAAGTACGCGCTCTTTTGAAAAGCAGAGGCAATCCCTATCGAACCGTCGCCTTTGACCCGAAAATGAAGTGGGCACGCCGTTTCAGCGCCGAAAGCCTCCCGGCGGCTTACCTGACGGACGCAAAGGGAAAGGTGATTTACCGGTTCCGGGGTCTTTTGACGGACGATTTTTTCGAAAACGAAATTCTGCCAAAGGCAAAGGAGGTGCGCCATGAAGCGCCTTAGAACCCTGCTACTGCTTCTCCTGTGCGCGCTGGCGGCCGTTCCGGGAGTTCGAGCCGATGATACGGCGTCCGTCGAATCCGAAGCGCTGGAAATCGCCGACCGGCTGCGCTGTATGGTCTGTTCCAATCCCAACATTGAAGAAGCCGACGATGAAACCGCACAGGATCTGCGTTTTTTCATCCGGCGCCATCTGACGGACGGAAAACCGCAGGATCTGGTCGTCAATCTGGTTCTGGCAAATTACGGCGACATGGTGTCTCTTGAGGTCCCGCCAAACGTCTCTTCGGACGGGGAAACTCTTTTCTGCCGGATTCTGACGGGGTGTTTTTTCCTCCTCATGCTGATTTCACTGGGACGCCGTGCCCGGAAATACCGCCGCCTGAAACAGGAAGGACGCTCATGATTCTGTTTTTAATTCTGGTTCTCGTCCTGACGGTCGGCGCTTTGAATCTGTTCATCCTGCCGATCATGCCCCTCAGCCGCGGGCACAAAATCGGTAAATTCGTCAAATACGCCTATATTTCGTTCGTGTTCCTTTTATTCTGCATCGCCCTTCCCGTTCTGTACGGCGTTGTCGGAAACCCGACGCTGCGGGATTATCCGCTAAGGAACCGGGACCTTTTCGCGGCCGAAACGTCATTGAAAAGCATGGCTCGGGTGCGGCGGCTGGAACGCTATCTCGAGCAGAATCCGGATGACGGATTCATCTGGGAAGAGCTGGGAAAATCCTTCCGTGAATCGGGGCGTTACGGACAGGCGGCCATCGCTTTTCGCAACGCCATTGAGTGGGGCGTCCCCGAAGATATCAAAAACTGGCATGCTCTGGCCGAAACGCTTATTCAGGCCAACAACGGACGCATCCCGGGGGAAGCCCAGAAAGCGCTGGAAAACGTTCTGCGCTACCGGCCGGATGACCCGAAGGCGATTTATTTCCTGGGACTGGCTCAGCTACAGAACAGGAACCCGCAGAAGGCGCTGGCCTTGTGGCGTTATCTGGAACAGATTCTGTCGGCGGAAGACCCCTGGCTGACCGTTATTCACGAACGTATTCAGGAACTTGCCGAAGCCGTAGACGTCAACCCTCAGCGTATCAAGCCGCAGAAACCCGCTCCGCTGGCTCGAACGCTGTAAAAAGACGCACGCACCGGACAGAACCGGCTCCCGTATTTTCAGGAATATTGCCGGGTTCGGCGGAAAGACAGCGCCGCTTTCCGGCCGCGTATCCAACCCCGTTTTTTTCAGAAGCCGCGCAACAGGATTTAAACACCCGGCAACGGCAGATTGATGGTGTTTTCCTGACGCAGGACAGCGGCAATGTCTTTGACGCGCTGGTCATCACCGCCCAAAGACAGCACGACCGAAGCCCCCAGACGGATGCCGCATTCCAACGTTTCGGCAATGACCCCCGTCGCGCCCAGAGAGGTCAGCTCTGCCCATTTGGACGGTTCGTCACAGCGTACAAAAATCGGCACATCCTTGGAAACCAGGCGAGCCGCAGACAGGATGGCACAGGCCGTCGGATAACCGCTCAGGGCAATCACGACCGCTTTGGCGCGGGTAATGCCGGCAATGTTGAGGATACGCGGGTTTGTGGCATTGCCGAACAGATATTTCCGCTTGTTGCGTTGCGCTTCCTCCAAGCGGTGGATGTCCGTATCAACAACAAGGAATGAAAAGCCGTTACGATCCAGCATGCGTGCCGTCGTCTGCCCGACACGCCCGTAACCGATCAGGACAACATGATCTCTCAGCTCTTCGTCATCATCGTCCATCCCTTCGACGGCGGCGTCATCCGATGTCAGAATTTCCTCTGCTCCGGCGAGTGCGTCCAGACGGCGGTGAACAAAGGAACTCAGGAACGGCGTCAGCGCCATGGACAGGGCAATCACGACCTGAAGTTGGCTGGATGTTGTCCGGCTGATGATACTGAAATTCTGGCTGGCCATGCCAAAGATGACGAATCCGAATTCACCGGCCTGGCACAGCACGACAGCGGAAGAAACCGAGCTTTTGGTTTTAAGCCCGAAACGGCGATCCAGGTAGTAAATAATGACGAATTTGACAGCCATGACCGCGGCGGTCAGCAGCAGAATCTGCGGAATATGCGTCCAGGCGTAATGGACGTCGATCATCATGCCGACCGAAAGGAAAAAGACGCCGAGCAGAAGACTGCTGGCCGAAGAGATTTCCGCTTCGACCTCGTGGCCGAATTCCGTTTCCGCAATCAGCATGCCGCCCAGAAAAGCTCCCAGCGAAATGGACAGGCCGGCCATGTTCGTCGCCCACGACATGCCCAGAAAGACCAAAAGAATGGCGGCGGTGAAAGCCTCAGGGCTTTTCGTCGCCACAATGATCCGGAACAGCGGCTTCATGACCATACGGCCGATCAGGATGATCAGCGTCACGGCGCCGACGGCTTTCAGAAGGGAAGCGCCGACGTCCGACATGACAGAGGTGTCCGAATGCGCCAGACGCGGCAACAGAACCATAACCGGGATGACCGCCAGATCCTGCAACAGAAGGATACCGACCGAAGCGCGCCCCTGCAGGCTGTGCAGATCGCCGCGAGCCTGTATCAGACGCAGGGCGACCGCCGTTGAGGACATGGCCAGCCCGACGCCGATCACAAGAGACTCGCTCAGTTTTTTATGCATTAAAAAGGCGGCGCCGCCCAGAACAAGCGCCGTCGCCAGCAACTGGGCCACACCAAGGCCGAAAATATAAAGCCGCATGACCTTGAAACGGTGAAAGGACAGGTCAAGCCCAATGGTGAACATCAGGAACAGAAGACCCAGCTCCCCGATGTTTTCCGCGACATGCGTGTCCTGGATCAGGCCGAGAACCTGCGGCCCCAGAATAATGCCCGCCCCAATGAACGCCAGCAGGGGGTTGACTTTCAGCCGGTAGAAAATCGGAATGAAAATAACGACTGCGGCTAAAAATGCAATGACTTCCCAAACCTGATTTCCATTCATGACGGCCGCCTCCGCAAACAGACTTTTTTCGCGCTTCTTCTTATATTATTTTTTCACTGAAAAATCATCATAAAAAAGACGAAAAGCGCTAAATTTTACAGACGGCGATTGACGTCATATCAAAGCTCTGTCATCATAATTCAGGATCTGTTTCACAGCGTGTTGAGGAACAAATGACAAAATCAGAACTGATTGCCCGCATCGCCGAGTTGAATCCCCACCTGTATCAAAGCGACGCCGAAAAAATCGTCACAACCATTTTTGACGAGATTTCTGCCGCTCTTTCCGAAGGACGCCGCGTCGAACTGCGCGGGTTCGGCGTTTTTTCGGTCCGAAGCCGAAACGCCCGCACGGGTCGCAATCCCCGCACCGGTGAAAAAGTCAGCGTCGAAGCGAAAAACGTTCCCTTCTTCAAGGCCGGCAAAAAGCTTAAAGACCGCCTGAACGCCGAAGGGTGAGAACCGTTAACCGAAGGACAAAATTCTTGAAGTTCATCCATTTCATCATCAGCATTCCCGTTCTTTTTCTGACGGTTTCCTTCGCCGTGTCCAACCGGCAGGAATTCCCCCTGACCCTGTGGCCGTTTCCCTTTGAAATCGTCGTCCCGATCAGTTTCGCCGTCCTGTTTTTCGCACTTCTTTTTTTCATTTTCGGCGGCATTTACAGCTGGGTGCTGACCATCCCGGTTCGCAATGAAAAACACAGACAGGCGAAAAAAATCCGGGAACTGACGAAAAAAATCGGCGAAATGGAAGTCGCCGCCAATCCCGGCGAACAAAAACCCGCTCCATAGGCCATTATTTGTTCGCTTTATGAATCCGATTCTGATAAAAGGATAGATTATTTCGTTATAACTGCAATGGTGTCTTTATGAACTGGTTGACAAGTTACGTACGCCCGAAACTTCAGGGCCTGGTAGGCGCGAAGGAAATACAGGAAAACCTGTGGGAAAAATTCCCGTCCTGCGGCAGCATGATTTATAAACGCTAACTGGAACAGAATTACCGCATCTGTAATCAGTGCGGCCATCATATGCGGCTTGATCCCGTCAAAAGACTTGAAATGATGTTCGATGACGGACAGTTCACGCTGATTGAACTGCCGGAAGTCAAGGAAGACCCCCTTCATTTTTCCGATCTGAAGGATTATTCTGACCGCCTGAAAGACACCCGCAAAAAAACAAAACGGAATGATGCCATTCTGGTCGCGCACGGAACCATGGACGGCATGAACGTCGTTGTGGGGGCTTTTGATTTCTCCTTCATGGGCGGTTCAATGGGAACCGCCGTCGGCGAAGGCATTGTCGCCGCCGTCGAACTGGCGATCCTTCAGGACGCCGCGCTGATTATGATTCCGGCTTCGGGCGGCGCACGCATGCAGGAAGGCATCCTGTCGCTGATGCAGATGGCTCGTACCACAATGGCCGTCCGCAAGCTGAAGGAAAAAGGGCTTCCCTACATTGTCGTTCTGACCGACCCGACAACAGGCGGCGTTACAGCGTCCTTCGCAATGTTGGGTGACGTTGCCCTTGCGGAACCGGACGCCGTTATTGGCTTTGCCGGCGCACGCGTTATTGAACAGACAATTCGCGCCAGCCTTCCCGAAGGCTTTCAGAAGGCCGAATACCTTCTGGAACACGGCATGGTGGATATGGTGGTTGACCGCCGGGAAATCCGTCCCACGCTGATCCGGCTGATCGGCATGTTGCGCAATCCCCGTCCCGCTGTTGCTCCCGTCCCGTTCACGCGTCCGAAAAAAACGGCGAAGAAATAATTTATGGCGTCCGTTGCGGATATTCTGGATCGGCTGGGCCGGTTGCATCCGAACGCCATTGACCTTTCTCTGGATCGGTTGAAAAGACTGTTGCGTGATCTGGATTCGCCTCAGGACAGCCTCCCTCCCGTCATCCATATTGCCGGAACGAACGGCAAAGGGTCAACACTGGCCTTCATCCGCGCCTTCATGGAAGAAGCCGGTTTTTCCGTTCACATGTATTCGTCGCCTCACCTGATCCGTTTCAATGAAAGAATCAGCCTGAACGGTCGCGACATTGACGACAGCCGCCTGATTTCCTACCTGGAACGTATCGAAAGAATC
>ENA-UOJC01002343-UOJC01002343.1-human-gut-metagenome-genome-assembly--contig:-C104-NODE-2343-length-20884-cov-106.776177_pt1 | contig 20884 bp, 14 predicted proteins | sample MGYA00242339_ERZ723886 | MGnify/ENA metagenome assembly ERZ723886 | reverse complement strand
TGCTCCTTCCGCGTGCAGCTTTTTGGCGCTTCGCCTAAGCCCTTGTTTGCTCCCCTCGAACCTTAAATCTTGAACGCCTTGACAAGCAGCGGCCAAGCCCAGAGGTAGAAGACAACTGCAATCGCGATGACGGCGACGGCAATCACAATCCACATGATGCGCTTGCCCTTCTTGCTCATCCGCTTGCGGTTCTGGAACTGCTCCCCGGTCATCGGCACTTTGCTGTATACGCGAATTGCCATGAACACCAGCACAAGCGCCATCAGAATGTCAAAGCCGTACAGCACAACCTTGTACCATGCCATGCCGTGCAGGAAGCCCTTCTGCTCCTCAACCGCCGGGGCAGTCGTTTCTTCCGCACCGTCCTTGTCCTGATTCAGCATCGCCGCATAGGCGGGGTCAACCGCCAGCGAGTTTGCCGTGTTGTAGAGAATCTGATGCACGGCTTCGCGAATCAGCTTGCGGCACCAGCCGGATTTAACGTCGCTGAGCGACTGTTCCGCGGTCGCGTGAATGAGCGTGCCGCCCGCCGCCAGATACTGGTCAGCGCCAGCGCCCTTCATCGTGGTGGTGTAGTCGGTGATGTAGCAGCCGTGCCAGCCCCATTCGTTGCGGCAGATGGCGCTCATCAGCGGATAGGAGCCGAAGGTGAACTGCCAGCCGACGCGGCACATGGTCAGCATGATGCCCTGTGCGCCGCCCTTCTGGATGGAATACTGGAAGGGCTTGAGGTAGATTTCACGGGTAGCCTGTTCCGTGCCCCACACAGCCACACAGCCGTTGGCGGCGCGGTTGGTGTCGGCGTCGTTCATGACAAAGTGCTTGATGTAGGCGTGCATACCGTGCGCTTCAACGCCCGCGCAGACCGCCGCGGAGCAAAGACCGGTCAGCACAGCATCCTCGGAGTAGTATTCGTAGTTGCGCGCGCCGAAGGGGGTGCGGTGGATGTTGATGCCGGGCGCGTACCAGCCCTCGGTGTTGGACGCAATCGCGTCTTCGCCGATGGCGTTGCCGTAGATGCGCTGAACGTCCTGACTCCACGTCGCCGCCGTCATTGTTGCGCAGGGGTAGGAGTAGATGACCGCGTCCGTCAGGAAGTTCGCAATGCCGTGCGGCGCGTCATACTCATACGTCTTGGGCTTGCCAACGGATTCCACCGCCAGAGAGCCCCAGCCGGACTTGTTGAACAGCTGGTGCATCTCGGAGAGCTTGAGTTCGTCCAGCAGCAGATCCCACTTCGGGTCGTTGTAGTCCAGCCCCACCATGTCGATCAGCTTCAAATTGTTCTTCGCGCCGTAGGTGTAGCCTTCCTTGCCGGGATACAGGGCAGCATCCGTCGGGTCAGTCGGGTTCAGAGAAGCCGCAAAGCCCTTCAGCTCGAATTTCGCCCGCAGGTCGTCGGAAATCACATAGGTCGGCACGTCGCCGGAGATGTTGCCGACGTTGGATACGCCCTTCGCAACACCGGTGGCGTATTCCAGGCCGTTATTGTCCATCACAGACCAGTCGGAGCGGGAGAGATACACCGTGTCGTCCGCATAGACGATATCATCAAGCTGGTTGGTCACTTCCGCGCCGGAAACAGCGTCCTTGTTCAGCAGTTCCCGCTCGGAAACGGTGTACTTGGCTGCCATCGCCGTGTTGCCGTTTGCGGTCATGCCGTCCGCCGTGGTCTTGCCCTTTGCGGCAAGCACGTTGTTCACGGCCTCGTGCGCATCGTGGGCAGCGGTCACATACCAGTCGCCCGCGTCAATCACATAGGTCTTGGCGTCCTTTGCATCGTAGCTGGCAATGTCCTGCTTGGAGAAGGTGACGGACACGCGCTGCGACTCGCCGGGGGCAAGCTCAGATGTCTTGACGTACTGCGCCAGCGCCACAGCCGCCTTTTCCACGCCGCCGGGGATGTAGGGCGACTGGACGTAGAATTCCACAACATCCTTGCCGGAGGTGAAGCCAGTGTTCTTCACCGTGACCGACGCGGTGCAGAGGTCGCCGTCCCAGTCCACCTTCAGGTCAGACCATTCAAAATCAGTGTAGCTCAGACCATAGCCGAAAGGATAGGCGACGGTGGCGGCGTAATCGTAGTCGCCCGCGTTGCCCTGCTTGAGCACAGCATCCTCATAGCGGGTTTCATAGTACTTGTAGCCGACATAGATGCCTTCCGCGTAGTTCACATAGGAATAGCCGGAGAGGGAGCCATCCTCGTTCACATAGCGGTAGTCGCCGAAGTTCTGCATGGCGGCGGAGGACAGGTTGTCGTGCACATAGGTGTCCACCAGACGGCCGGAGGGGTTGATGGCGCCGGACAAAATCTTAGCAATCGAGCCGATGCCGCCCGCCGGACGAGCATACCACAGCACCGCGTCAATGCCGTATTCCGCCTTGTCCACAAAGTCCATCTGCATGGCGTTGGCGGAGCTGATGAGGACAATCACCTTGTCGAAGGATTTATGCACCTCGGCAAGCAGTTCCTTTTCGTCCTTGTTCAGTTCCAGATAGTTTTCATCCGCCGAGCCGCCGTAGCGGGACATGTCATACGGCAGGTCGTTGCCTTCCGCGCCCGTGCGCATCAGCACGACGACGGCAGCATCGTTGTAATCCTTGTAGGAGGCCTTGACGTCCGCCGTATATTCGCTCTGCGGCACTTCGTCAATCACCCAGCCGCCGGTTTCGGAGCCGTTGCCTGCCGACAGGCTGCCCGCGCCGGAGGAGTGGCTGGACGCGGCATAGAAGGCAGCCAGCGTGGGGTTGACCGTGAAGCCCTCATTCTCCAGCACCTTCTGCAAAACGCCGTCCTTGTTGTCGATGCCAAAGAGGCTGATCTTGCCGCCCTTCATGGGCAGCGCGTTCTTTTCGTTCTTCAGCAGCACCGCGCCTTCGGCGACAATCAGGTTCGCCACCTGCGCATGGTCGTCCGTGTCAAACGTCACGGTGGAAACGTTCTTCACGCCGACTTCGCCGAAGTACAGCGTCAGGGCGGAATCCCAGTACAGCGCTTCGTAGTTGACGACGCCGACGGCACTGCACAGCAGCGCAATCACCAGCGTCCAGATAATTAAATAGGTACTTTTTTTCATACCCTTCTTCGCAGCACTCATGATTTTCTCCTTTTCATGCGAAAGAAAATGGGGAAGGCGTATCGCCCTCCCCGCGAGGATTTTCCGGACCGACTAACGCTTTGGGGATAAGGATTAGTCGTCGTCGGAATTGGTGATCACATAGTCAAAGGTGTCGCCGCTGACGGTGATGGTCACGGTGCATTCCTCCGCGTCAAACGCCGCGTCGGAGGTGGTCAGGCTGTCCAGCAGATACGGGCCTTCAAACAGGTCGGCAATCAGATGGCTTTCCGCTTCCTTGCACTGCACAACGCCCGCCGCGTAGTCGCTGTCCGCGAAGGCAGCGTTTTCCGTGTTCTGGAAGTAGGAGCCCGCCAGAGGACCCCAGTTTTCAGACGCGGTGCCAGCCGTCGGGAACATCAAAACGACCGTGTCGCCATCCTTCGTGTAAGTGCCGGTGAAGGTGTAAACGAGATCCGCCGCCACGGTGCCGTCTTCCGCGGTCTGCATCAGGCGCTTGGTGTACTCGTAGGTGCCGTCATCCTTGAGGACGACGGTGTTCTCGCCGGTCATGCCGATAGCGGTCACAAAGCCGTTGTGGAAGGTGTTGGACACGAGGTCTTCAGTCTTGTAGACCTTGGTCAGGGTGACGTCCGCCAGCGCGACGGACAGGAGCAGGCACAGGGACAGAGCGATGGAAAGCAGCTTCTTCATGGAAATTCCTCCATTCTTATTTGGCGATTTTTCAACCACATCGCCTTCGATTCGCATCATATCACAACGGCAACGGTTTGCTGCACTTTTTGCGGAATCTACAAAGAAAACAGCATAAATTAAGGGAACACCGCACAAAGGACAGGAACGGGCAACGGCGTTGGCGGAAATTTGCCGGAAAGCCCTTTATCTATCGCCGCATTCATGGTATGATAATGAAGGAAAAATGACGCGCCGTGCGGATTGCACAGACATTGTTGGAGGAAGCGCAATGAGGGAGTTTCTGCCGAAATCCGCCGCGAAAATGGCGGATTGCCTGATGAAGCGTTATGGCCTGCTGACCAGCCGATGGAGCTATGACTACGGCGTGGCGTGGCGCGGCATGGAGGCGCTGTACGCCATGACGGGCGAAAAGAAGTATTTCGATTACATCAAGGACGCAATGGACACGTTCGTGACCGACGAAAGCGGCGCGATTCGCGACTACACGCTGGATGAGTTCAATCTGGACTACATTTGCAACGGGCGGCAGCTGCTGTATCTCTACAAGGCGACGGGGGATAAAAAGTACCTGCGGGCGGCGGACGTGCTGCGCGACCAGCTGCGCCGTCAGCCGCGCACATCCGACGGGGGATTCTGGCACAAAAAGTGCTACCCCTACCAAATGTGGCTGGATGGGCTGCACATGTCCGCGCCGTTCTACGTGGAATACTGCCTGATGGCGGAGGACGATGCGGGCATCCGCGAGGCGGGCATCCGCGACGCGGCGAAACAGCTGCAATTGGCGTATGAACACACCTATGAGCCGAAAACGCGGCTGAATCACCACGGGTGGGACGAATCCCGCGCGCAGCAGTGGTCAGACCCGGAGACGGGGCGCTCGGCGCACGCGTGGGGGCGCGCTGTCGGCTGGTATATGCTGGGGCTGGCGGATGTGCTGGCGCTGCTGCCGGAAAATCACGAATGCTTCGAGCCGCTGCGGGCGCTGATGGAGAAAATCAGCGCGCGGATGCTGGAAATCCGCGTGGACGGCGCGTGGCTGCAAGTGCTGGACTGCCCCGGTCGTGAGGGGAACTACCTCGAATCCTCCGGCTCGTGCCTGATGACGGCGGCGATTTTGAAGGCGGCGGCGAATCATCAGCTGCCTGACTGGATGCTGACGGCGGCGCAGGAGAGCTTCCGGGCGATTCAGCGGCATTTCGTCGGGCAGATGCGGGATGGTACGCTGTTTCTGGCGAAAACGTGCTACGGCGCGGGGCTGGGCGGAAAAACGGACGCGTACCGCGACGGGTCGTATGACTACTATATTTCGGAAACCGTAGGCAGCTACGATATCAAGGGGACGGGCGCGTACATTCAGGCAGCCTGTGCCTACGAAGGGAGTGAACCCCGTGCTTGACCAGCGTTTGGCAACCCGCGTGGAGAATTTTGTGAGCCGCCTGAAGCGCGAAAGTGTGTGTATGCACGGCTTCATCCTTGACGTGCAGGGCGAAGTGAAGGCGACGGCGTACTATTCGCCGTTTGTGGAGGGAGAGGCGCACCGGATGTACTCGGTGTCCAAATCCATGACGGCGCTTGCCATCGGCCTCCTGCTGGACGAAGGAAAAATTTCGCTGGATGACCGCATTGCCGACTACTTCCGCGACTTCCTGCCCGAAAAGCCGGATGCGCGCCTGATGCGCCTGAAAATCCGCGATATGCTGCGGATGGCGACGTGCTACCGCGCCACCGTCTACCGCGAAACTGACGACGACTGGACGAAGCCGTTCTTCACCGCCGCATCCACCCACGAACCGGGCACGGTGTTCCACTACGATACGGGCTGTTCGCAGGTGCTGGCGGCGCTGGTGGCGCGGCTGACCGGGCAGCAGGTGATGGACTACCTGACCGCGCGGGTGTTCACGCCCCTTGGCGCAAACGACGAGAAGCATTGGCTGTGCGACCCCGCGGGCACCTGTCAGGGCGGCACAGGGCTGTGCATGTCCCTGCGCGATTTGCACAAGGTGACGCGGCTGGTGATGGACGGCGGGCGCGGAATTCTGCCGGAATGGTTCTGCCGGGAGATGACGAAAAAGCACATCGACAACTGCCTGTGCGCGAACGAGGAAGAGCGCTATGGCTACGGCTGGCAGGTGTGGATGACGCGCGCGGGCTGGGCGATGTACGGCTTGGGCGGGCAGCTTGCCGTGGTGTGCCCGGAGAAGGACGTCTGCCTGTGCACGATTGCCGACACGCGCCTTGACCCCATCGGCGTGCAGCGCATCTACAACGCCTTCTTCGACGAAATCTACCCCTACTGCGGCATGGAGGATATGTCGCCCGTGCGCCTGTCGCCCGAAATTCAGCCGCTGGGGAACAATCCCGCGTGCGCGCTGGACGCGTCGCCTGTGTACCATTTCGCCGCGCCGAACCCGCTGAGCCTCAAGCGCGTGGAACTGCAGGGAAACACGCTGATTTGGGAGAACGCGCGCGGGCGGCATCCGCTGCAATTCGGGCTGGGGGAGAACCTCGTAAATGAATTTCCCGGATGGCCGGGGCGCACAATGTTATCCTCTGGCGGCTGGGTGTCGGCGGATGAAAACGGGAATCTGCTGCGCGTCCGCTGCCAAATCATCGACGATGCCCCCTGCGGCGTGGACATGCTGCTGCACTTCACGGGCACTTGCCTGACGGTGCAGGCGCGCAAATCCTCCGATCCGGCGACGAATGCGTATGAGGGCGTGGCGACGGGGTATGTGGAAGAGGATGCTGACGAGTCCTGACCGCGTTCTCCGGCATCCAAACGCACAGTGCCGTCATTCAGCGCGGCAGCATGTTTTGTGTCGCCCCGTCTCTCTCTCGCGGGCAGTCCCGCTGAAATCGCATCAAATTCATAGGAAATCCCCCTTTATCTGGTGGTTAGAAGATGCTAACCTTGATGATACCACCCGCACCGCGTAAGCACAAGCCGGACGGCGAACGAAATTTTCCGAAATCGGCGGATTTCTTTCCTGCCGTCGCGCGTTTCCGCCTGTCCAATGGTTAGCGATGACTAATTGCTGTGCGCTCATCCGCACGGCAAAAGGCGCGGAAAATCAGCAAAATCAATCGGTCACATGAGAAAGGTTTGGAAAACGAAGCATAGCGCCTGTGTTATAATCAAGGTACTTCAAAACAGAGGCGGACAAGGGGGAGCGGTATCATGGACGATCAGAATCGGTGTATGCGGTGCATGGGCCAGAAGGATTCGCAGCAGGAGACTTGCCCGGCGTGCGGATTCAGCGAGAAGGACTTTGTGCCGGAGAAGCATCATCTTCAGCCCCACACCATCCTCAAGGGGCAGTATCTGGTGGGGTGTGCGCTGGGCGAGGGCGGCTTCGGCATCACTTACATCGGCTGGGATATGTTCCTGCATATCCCGGTTGCGATTAAGGAATATTTTCCCTCCGGCGTCGTCATTCGCGATCAGGGACAGCACACGGTCAGCGTGTTCGCGGGGAAGGATGAAGAATCCTTCCTGCAGGGGCGCAGCAGCTTCTTCCGCGAGGCGCAGAAGGTCGCCAAATTCGACAACAACGTCGGCGTTGTGTCCGTCAAAAACTGCTTTTTGGAAAACGGAACGGCGTATATCATCATGGAGTACATCTCCGGCATCAATCTGGGCGCGTACGCGGAGCTGCACGGCGGCAAGCTGACCTTCACCGAAACGCTGAAACTCCTCCGCACGCCGATTTTGACCTTGGAGGAGCTGCACCGCGCGTCAACGTGGCACCGCGACATCAGCCCGGAAAACCTGATGCTTACCAAGGATGGCAAAGTAAAGCTGATTGACTTCGGCTCGGCGATGGAGAGCGACCGCGAGAAGAAAACGCGCGTGCTGATGATTCGCGCGGGCTATTCGCCTGTGGAAATGTATTCCAGCACCGGCGAGGACGGCCCGTACTCCGATGTTTACTCGATGGCGGCGACAATTTACAAGCTGATTACCGGGGTTACGCCGCCGCCCGCCACCGACCGGCTGGATAATGACCCGCTTGTGCCGCCCTCCGCGCTGGGCGTGAAGGACATTTCCCACGCGCAGGAAGCGGCGCTGCTCAAGGGCATGGCGGTGCAGGTGAAGAGCCGCTATCAGACGATGGAGGAGTTCTTTGACGGGCTATACGGCAAGAATGCCCCCGCGCCCGCGCCGAGCCAGCATCAAAAGCGGCTGATGATTGGCATTGCGGCGCTGCTGGTGCTGATTATGGTGGGCGTGGGCGTGCTGCTTGGGCGCGACAGCCAATCCGTGCCGGTAGGACCTGCTCCGACGGCGATTCCGACCGAAGCACCCACCGCCACGCCCGTGCCGTCCGCCGTGGAAACGGCGCTGCGCGATTTCCTGAATGCCAACGGCTGCGCGATTGCGGCGGATGAGGCCATCCCGGCGGATGCGCTGGCGCGAATCGGCGGTGTGCGGCTGCTGGAGGGCAATATCGACTTCACCTTCCTGACGGACGAGGGCGAGCTGGAATATCGCGATTCCTTCTACATGAACCCGTGGCGGCGCGATGATCCGCAAACCCCCGATGTCCGCGGCGAAGCGCTGACGACGGAAATGAACCTGTCGGATTTCGCCTGCTTCCCGAATTTGCAGTATCTGGCAGTTTGGGACGAACAGGCGGTCAACCTTGAGGCACTCTCCCGTCTGCCGAAGCTGACGACGCTCGTGCTCGACCACTGCGGCTTGACGGAAAGCGACTTGCTGACCATCGCGCAGCACGCGCCGCTGCTGACAACCCTGAACATCAGCAACAGCGGCATCACGAGCGTTGCGGCGCTGGCAAGCCTGACGAAGCTGGAGCGCCTGATGATCAGCAACACCGGCGTAACGACGCTGACCCCGCTGGCGAACCTGACTATCCGGCAGCTGATGACCGAAAATACCGCCATTGTGTCCATTAACGAACTGCGCGGCACGCGGCTGGCAAAGTGCATCCGGCAATGGAATTGCCCGATTGTCACGGACGGATACGACCTGCTGGGCGAAATGCCGCAGCTGGAGGAAGTCACCATCAACGGCGACGAAAGCACCGACAAATCGCTTGTGCTGGATTTGTCTCCGCTGGCGAACGCGCAAAACCTTGTGTGGCTGGACGTTGACAATGTCGGCGTGCAGGACATCAATTTCGTGAGCAGCCTGCCCAATCTGCGCTATCTGCTGATTGCCACGAGCAACCTGACAAGCATGATGATTGGCGAGGCGACCCTGCCCGAAACCCTTGCGTACATCGACTTTGGCGGCAACCGCATCACCAGCCTGGAGGAACTCCACCTTGAGCGCTTGCAGAAGCTGGAATACATCAGCCTGCACGCCAATTTCATCACCGACTTCTCGCCGCTGGAGCAGTGCACCGCCACGGAAACGTGGATTACCGACCAGCACAGCCCGGATATGCTGATGGGATGGCTTGGTACGTCGCTGCGGGAGGCGCTGAATCTGCCGCCCAAGGCGTTCATCACGCAGAAGATGCTGGATAACGTAATCGGCGTGACCGTGCGCGACGGCGAAATCGAGTGGGTGTTCTACGAAGAGCAGAAGAATCACGATGCTTGGCAGCGCCGCGAGCGGGAAGTCAACAACTGGGGCAAGTATATCGACAAATACAGCGACAACTGGAGTGATCCGCTGTTTTTGATGCCCAACCCGACAGACGCTGACCTGCCAACCATGAATCCCGATTCGTTTGACCTGAGCGAATTGCAGTATTTCCGCCACCTGCACTACTTCCAGCTGCGCAACCAGCAGGCGGAAGGCACTTGGGTGCTGCCGAAGCTGCCGATTCACTGGCTGATTTTGTCTAACTGCGGCTTGACGGACGCGGATATGCCGTACATCACTGCCATCAACGTGGATGACGGCGAACGCTATAACGAGCTGTACGGGCTGAATCTGGGGAATAACGCCATTACGTCCCTGTCGGGCATGGAGCGGCTGGCGACACTGAACGTCTTGCTGGTGCAGCGCAACAGCATCAGCGATTTGTCCCCGCTAAGCGACCTGACGCGCATCCATTTGCTGAATATCAGCTGGAATCCCGCCATCACGAGCATTGAGCCGCTGGCGCAAGGAATGCGGGAGACGCTGGTGAATCTGGACATGGCGGGTTTGGCGGTGGATTTGACCCCCGTCGGCGGCATGGAGAATCTGGATCACCTGCGCATCGGCGACGACTGGAACAGCCATCGCATCGCGCTGGATTTAGCCCCGCTGTCCGGGCTGACGGGCTTGAAGTACCTGCATGTTCTGGGCGCGAAGGTGGATAACGTGGAAGCAATCAGCAGCATGAGCGGCTTGATTTGCATTGACCTGCAGAACTGCGGCATGACCTCCGCCAAGCTGACTGCCCTCAACGGACATCCGCTGACGACCGAAATCAATCTGGAGCGGAACTTCCTGCGCACGCTGGATGGGCTGGAATTGTCGACGCTGCCGCAGCTAAAGGAAATCGCCCTCGACGGCAACGCCATCAGCGACTTCTCGATGTTTGACGGCACGGCGATCACCGTGTACGGACAGGATTGGCAGAACACTGCTTACTAAAGCGACTTTTATAATAGGAAGGGAGACTGGCTATGTCCGCACCGATGATCCTGGCGGAAAGCGAAGTGGAGCGGATTATCCGCCTATCGCGCAACGCGGAATTTGCCCGCGCGTATCTGGAAAAGGGCATCCGCGTGCCGACGTTCCCGGAAATCCTCGCGGAATATTCCGGCGTCACCGATGCTTCGGCGCTGCGGGAGAAGCTGTGCACCCGCCTGCAGGGCATGATTGGCGAGCCGAACACCGCGTCAATCCGCCGCAAAGTGTCCATCTGGTTCACGGGCAAAACCGCGCCGGAAAACCGCGGTCAGCTGGTGCGCATCGTGTTCGCGCTGGACATGAGCGACGAGCAGGCGCAGAATTTTCTGGCGTGCGCGGGCGGCGGCTGCCTGCATCAGCGCAATCCTATCGAGTTGGCGTACCTCTACGCGCTGCGCAGCCGCCTGGGCTACAACGAGGCGTGCCACCTTATCGAGCGCATCCGCCATATTGCCATCGGCGGACAGGGCAAAACCGAGGTGCTGGAGAACGAGTTCACCAAAATCCGCGGGGAAGATGAATTTGTGGATTTCATCAGGCAGCAGCGGATGAATCTGGGGGAGCTGCACAACACCGCCTACGAGTATTTTCAGGAGTACATGGAGGTGCTCACCAAGCCGCCGGACAGCTTCCCCCACCTGCCGGAGCGCGCATACAGCGTGCGCGAAATTGTGCAGATGTACTTGAAGCCCCCCGCGGGCAGCAGCAGCGTGCTTGGCAAAACCCTGCGCGCCCACTGGCCGGATGAAAAAACGCTCTCGCAGATTGCCAACCGGCGGCAGGATGTGCCGCGAAAAGTGCTGATTCTGCTGTTCCTGATCACCGACGGGGCGGAAAACAGCCTGTATGTGAACGACGCCGCCGTCAGCGACGATGCGCGCGTGCTGTTTGACGACCGCTACCGCCGCGTGAACCAAATGCTGGATGACTGCGGATACAGCCAGCTTGACCCGCGTAACGTGTTTGACTGGCTGATGCTCTACTGCATGTACGACCACGGCGAGCTGAACGGCAATGAGCGCCTGCAGGCTGTCCTGCGGGAGACGGAAGAGAATGACGCTCTGGGAGGGGATGCCACATGACGATGCCCTATGCCTGCACGCGCTGCATGATGCCGACGGAGGAAGCCGTCTGCCCGGTGTGCGGGGCGAAAACGGAGAATGCACAGCGGATTCGCGATGCGCTGCCGCCGCAGACCATCCTGCATGGGCAGTATCTGCTTGGCGCGGCGCTGGGCGGCGGGGGATTCGGCACGACCTACCGCGCCTTGAAGCTGGAGAGCGTCGATCCCGTGCGCGGCGAAATGGTGGCGGTGAAGGAGTACTTTCCGCACAGCATTGCCGCCCGAAGCGATGACGGCAGGGTCGTCCCGCAGCGCAATGATGCCAAGCTGTTCACCAACTGGCGCGATAAGTTCGTGACGGAATACAACATGCTGCTGGAAGCCTCGCGCTGCCCGTCGGTGGTGCAGGTGCTGGATTTGTTCGAGGAAAACAATACCGCGTATCTGGTGATGGCGTACGTCGAGGGCGAAACGCTGGCGCATCGGGTGCGCGAACAGGGCGCAATCCCGCCGGAGGAGCTGATGCGGATGATGAAGCCGTTCATCGAGAATCTGCGGATGCTGCACGAGAAGAAAATCATCCACCGGGATATAAAGCCCGCCAACATCATCCTCAAGGGCGGCGATACCCCGATTCTGCTGGATTTCGGCAGCGCGCGCCCCAACGACCCCGATTCGCGCAAGACCATCCTCATCAGCAAAGGCTACGCGCCGCCGGAGCAGTACGAGGAGAACAGCCTGCAAGGCAACTGGACGGACGTCTATGGTCTGTGCGCGACGATGTACTTCGCCCTGACCGCCCAAGAACCCGCCGACGCGCTGGAGCGCAAGTACGACATCAAGGTGAAGGGCAGCGACCCGCTTGTGCCCATCCAGAAGCTGTGCCCGAGGCTGAAAAGCCAGTGGGCGGATGCGCTGATGGCGGGGCTTGCAATGGAGTCCGGCGAGCGCCCGTCGTCCTTCACGAAGCTGGAAACGGCGCTCTTCAGCGAAAGCAAGCCGGATGCGCCGAAGCCCGCGCCCATCATCGACAGCGCGCAGACGACGCGCACCCTGCTTGCCGCCAAGCGCGCCGGGAATCTGCTCAAGCGCTTTGCGCCGCAGAAGTACGAGGGCATCCTGCGCGAAATCGACCGCATCAGCCGCTTGGGCAGCATCGCGCAGCAGGCAGAGAACCTCCAGCAGCTTTTGCAGGGCAGCGGCGTTATCTTCCGCCTGCTGACCAATGGCTTCCGCAAAGCCTGATTTTGCTCTGCCGCCGCAAACCGTCCTGCACGCCCACTATCTGCTGGGCGACACGCTCGGCGGCGGCGCGCTCGGCATCACCTACCGCGCCGTGCAGCTGGATGCCCCCGCGCGCGGCAGGGTGGTCGCCGTGAAGGAGTTTTTTCCGCGCGCCCTTGCTGTCCGGGCGACTGACGGCAGCGTGCAGCCCATGCCCAAAGGTGCGGCGGATTTTGCCCTGTACTGCGCGCAGTTCGTGCATGGATACCGCGTCCTGCGCGCAAAGGCGAACTGCCCGGCGCTTGTGCCCCTGCTGGATTTGTTCGAGCAGAACGGCACGGCGTATGTGGTGATGGCGTACATCGAGGGCGAAACGCTTTTGCAGCGGGTGAAGGCGCATGGGGAAATTCCGCCGCGGGCGCTGATGCGGATGATGCGCCCGTTTCTGCACGATTTGGCGGCGCTCCACCGGCGGCAAATCATCCACCGCGCCATCATGCCCGAAAATATCCTCCTGCGCGGGGAAAATCCGCCGATGCTGCTGGATTTCGGCGGTGCGCGCCCGGATAGCGATGGACCGCTGACGCGCTGCGCGAGCTTGCGGGGGTGGGGGTGCTTTCCGCCGGAGCAAACCTGCCAAGGCAAACAAGGCAGCTGGACGGACGTGTACGCCCTCTGTGCGACGATGTACTACGCCCTGACCGCCCACAGACCGCTGGATGCCATGATGCGCCTGTGCGCCGAAAAATCTGGCAAGGATGACCCGCTTGTTTCCATCCGCACGCTGTGCCCGAAGCTGCCGCGAAAACAGGCGGATGCGCTGATGGCAGGGCTTTCGCTGGATTCCGCCGCACGTCCGGCTGACTTCGCCGCGCTGGAATCCGCCCTGTACGGCAGCAAAATTCCGCATTTCGCATTCCGCATTCCGAATTGGTGCGCGCGGAAATGAGCGGGAAAACCCGCCATCATCAAGTGCTATAATTCCCAGTGAAAGCAAGCCCCGCCGACCAAAGCGGAGCACGGTAGAAGGAGGAAAATCTATATGATTATGAAGCAGTGCAGCGTCGGCCATTTCTACGACGCAGAACGCTACGACAGCTGCCCCTACTGCGGCACGAACGAGGACAAGGTGCACACCCAACCGAACGTGATTCCGGTGGACAACGGGCTTGAACCGACCGTTCCCGTGAATCCGACCACGGGATTTGGCGGCGGCGAGACAATCGGGCTGGATATGTCCAAGGAGGTGCGCCCGGTCGTTGGCTGGCTGGTGTGCATCGAGGGCCCCGATCGTGGCCGCTCCTACGAAATCCACAAGGAAAACAACTACCTCGGCCGCTCGGCGCAGATGGATATCTACATCGCCGGCGATGCCACCATCTCCCGCGACAGCCCGATGGTCGTCACCTACGACGCGAACAGCCGCAGCTTCTACTGCGGATTCATGGGCGGCCGCTCCATCGTCCGCCTGAATGGGATGCCCCTGCTTTCCACCACGCAGCTCAAGCACGGCGACATCATCGAGCTGGGCAAAACGAAGCTGATGTTCGTTCCCTTCAGCAGCGATGCCTTCGATTGGGACTGGACGCAGGCGTAAGGGGAGGAACACAGCATGAGGGCGAAAAAGTTGTTTTCCATCCTTCTGGCAATGATGCTGATGCTCTTCGCGCTTTTCCCGATTCAGGCGGTGCTTGCCGAAACGACCAATCAGCCCTCACAAACCACCAGTACCGCAGAGCCGCCTGCAAGCTCTGCGGTACCCACCCAGCGGTCTGACACGCCCGCGCCCACGTCGGGCGCTGAACCCGGTGTGGAAACACCTGTGGACGTGTCGGGGCAGCTGGGTTTTTTTGTTCAGCAGTATGGGCTGATGGGGCTGATTGCGCTGGCGGTGATGGTGCTCGTGGTGCTGATTGCGCTGCTTGCGCGGTCGGGGAGGAGAAAGCGGACGGCGGAGACCGCGCAGAGCGGACAGACGATTGCCGTCATGGATATGCCCGGCGAGCCGCCAATCCTTGATGTGACGGAGGTTGGCAACGTACACAACATCGGCAAACGGAATTATCAGCAGGACGCGTTCGGCGTGTCGCCCCTGCAGGACGAGAAATTGCGGCATTCAAGAGGTGTGCTGGCAGTGCTGGCGGACGGCATGGGCGGCATGACGAACAGCGGCGAACTGAGCCAAGCAGCAGTTTTGGCGGCACTGCGCAGTTTCCCGCAAGCCCCCGGCGGCACGGGCGAAACGCTGGCGAGCGTTGCGCACAGCGTGCTGGACATGGTGCAGAAGCGCTTCACGGGTTCAGGGTCAGGGTCAACGCTGGTGCTGGCGAACATCCGCGGCGGCAAGCTCGACTTCCTCACCATCGGGGACAGCCGCATTGCCCTCCTGCGGGATGGTGCGCTGCTGACGCTCAACCGCGAGCACAACTACGCCGCGATGCTGCGCCATCAGGCGGCTTTGGGGCTGATTCCGTGGCGGGAGGTGGCGGAGAATCCGCGTTGCCGCGCGCTGACGAGCTATCTGGGGCTGGCGGATGACCCGGCGATGGATTTCCCCGCCGAGCCAATTCCGCTGAACAGCGGGGACAAAATCGTGCTGATGTCCGACGGCGTGTTCGGTACGCTGGACGACGAAACGCTGACACGCGTGCTTGTCCGAAGCCCAAACGTGGTGGAGGCGGCGCATAAGCTGGAAGATGCGGTGCTGATGGAGAAAAAGGCGAATCAGGATAACTTTACAGCGGTGATTATCGAGATTGCAAACATACGCAAACTGAACCGGATACAAGCGTAAAGGAGAGAAAACCATGAAACAGTGGATGCGCAGGTTTTTCGCGGTGCTGATGATGGCTTGCCTGCTGGCGGGCAATGCGTGGGCGGAAGAGACGGCGCTGGTGGATGTGAATGAGCTGCTGGACAGCGTGATAACGGCGGAATTAAGTGATAACGCGCTGAATTTTGATGCTGCCTACACCCTGAACGCGCTGAATGATGCGAGCCAGAATGCAGCATCATCAGCAGATGAATGGGGGAGTGAGGGTGGCGATTTGCTGGTCGTTGCTGATGGCTCAGTGGTCTCAATGGCAGTTCGCTACTACAATACAATTGTGGCTGTGAGCAATTCAGACATAAAGACAGCGACATCGTTTAGGATCTTTGACTTAAATACGGGAAACGGATATCCGGCACAAATAAGCGGTGAAGAAAATTCGTTGATATTTTTCAAGCTGGATGAAATGCCTGACGTTGAAAAGTTATACATGACAAACGGAATACCGGCAGGAGCTACCGTTGGTACGAATGGCGGTATATACAGCTACTATGTTGATGGAGACAGCATTCACATTACAAAAGTGCAGGTGACCCGCCCTGCGGAAGGAGAACTGTTTGGTACATACAGTGGTGCCGAATTGATGCAGGGCAGTCCGATTTTCTTCTTTACAGATGATAAGGAGCGCGTCACTATAGGGCTTGCGGACAAAAACCACCGCTATCTGGATTTGTACGCGTATTACGAACTGACTACGGCGGCAAATAGTTCCACTGCCGCCCCGACTGCTGCCCCGACAAGCGCCCCGACGACTGCCCCGACAGCCGTTCCGGCAGGTGCATCGACGGACGCGCCGAACAATCCCCCGACGAATGTGCCGACCGCTGTCCCGACGGAAGTCCCGACGGACGCGCCGACCGCTGCCCCCACCGCCGCCCCGACGGAAGCCCCCGCAGCCGAATCCCAGACGCAAACCGTGCTCTACGTCATCATCGGCGTTCTTGCGGCGGCAGTCGTTGCCCTTGTTCTCACGCGCGGCAGGAAGGAAGGCGGCATAAATCAGCAGGAGGCGGCGGAAACGAAGCCCCTTCCCCCGGAAGTGCCGGATGAACCCACCCAGCAGGTGGAGGAAGCATCGAAAGCCCGCGTCGCGCTGGCGTGCATCGGCGGCGCATTGCAGGGCATGACGTTCCCCATTTCCTCGCGCGTCGTCATCGGGCGTGATCCGAAGCACTGTTCCATCATCTACCCCAAGGACGCCAAGGGCATCAGCAGCGTGCACTGCGCGGCAGAACCCACGGCGGACGGGCAAATCATCCTCATCGACCTCGGCTCGACGTATGGCACGATGGCGGGCGGGCAGCAGCTGACGGCGGGCAAGGGCGTGACGCTTCATCCCGGCGACGCCTTCACGCTCGGCGGAAAAGAGAATGTGTTCGAGGTGCGCCGCCTGTAATCCGCATCAGAAAGGAGCATTGCCTTGAAGTGTCCCTATTGTTTTCGGGAAATCCCCTTCAGCACCGTCTGCCCAGCGTGCGGCAGGGCGCTGCATTTCGGCGGCAACACGCAGTTTCTGGCGGAGGTGCAGCAGGGGCGGCTGGGCGTGAAGGACATCTTCGCGCAGACCCTCAAGCGCCACCCAAAGGGCGATGCCTTCCGCTCCCTGACGCGCCGCCCCGCACTGACGGCGGAAATGCTGGAAACGTGGCAGCGCCCGTGGATGTTCCTGCGCCTGTTCGTGATGCTGCTGATTGCGACGGTGCTGCTGACTTTCGCGGCGGAGACGATGGTGTATATTTCACCTAAACTCAAGATGGAGTTTAATTTCCCGCTGTCTGTCATTGCCAACATTGTCGGCAGTACGGTGATTCCGTGGACGATGGTGCTGTTTATCTGGGAGATGGACATGTATGGCAATCTCTCCATCTTTGATTTGCTGGGGCTGCTGCTTGTCGGCGGGCTGGTGAGTATTGCTATCGCGTCACCGTTTTTTCGCCTCATGGAGCATGTGTTTTCGCTGGGGGAGGAGTATTCGAAGTCGTGGGCGGCGGTAGCCGAGGAACCCGCAAAAATCCTGATTTGCATTCTGTTTATCCTGCTGTCAAGGCGCAGACTGAACGCGCTGGATGGGCTGGTGATTGGCGCGGCGGTTGCATCCGGATTCGCCTTCATCGAAACAACGCAGTATGGCTATGTCCATGGGCTGACCACGATGGAAACGCGGAACTTCTGGACGCTGTTCTCTAATCACCTGCTGTTTACAACCCCGGTTTTGGGCGCACTGGGGCTGGCGGCGAACGGGGAACGCCTGAAACTGCGCCATTTCCTGAACTGGCGGGTGATTCTCTGCCTTGTGCTTGGCATGGGCTGCCACGCACTCAATAATGCCAGCAAGGAGTACTTGCCGATTTCCTACTGGTTTCTCACGGTAACGATACTGACCATTGGCGATTATCCGTTGTTCATGAGTCAACTGATTGTCGCGCTTGTCGAGTGGACAGCGCTGCTCCTTGTGCTGCGCGGCGGCATCCGCCAAGCCTTGGCGGCGAGCGAGCGCGGCAAAACAATGGCGTACATGGAACATTACGGCAAAATCGACGCGCCGAAAGTGCCTGACACGCCGGATACGCCGATGCTCTGCGGGCAGGCGGGTTCATTCAGCGGGCAAAAGCTGCGTGTGCCGAGAAACAAGCCGATTTCGATGGGGCGGGAGGCATCCTGCCAGCTGGTGCTTGCATCCAAGCAGGTCAGCCGGAAGCACTGCGAGGTGCGGTTGACGGCGGATGGGCTGGTTATTCGCGACCTGAACTCCGCCAACGGCACGAAAGTCAACGGCGCACGGATTCCGCCGCAGCAGGATGTTCCGCTGAAGCGCGGCGACCGGGTGGAAATCGGCTCGAAGGACGAATGCTTCGTCATTCAGTGATACTAATTCTCATCTAAAACATGGCATCGAATTAGTATGAGAAAGGGGGAAAAAGCCTAAATGCAAAACGAATTGAAAATCAGTTTTCGGGATGTGATGGCACCCGCCTTCCGCCGTCACGCACGGGGAGAAGTCTTCCGCGCGCTGACACGCCAGATGGAAAACCCGCAAAAAGCCGTCCGCCGATGGCAAATGCCGTGGATGTACCTGCGCCTGTTCGGCATCCTGCTGCTGATGGCGGCGGTGTGCCTTGCCTGTATTTGGCTGGATATTGGCGCACTGCCCGCGCCGTACATCTACGCCTTCTTCTGGTGCGGATCGCTTTTTCCGCTGACGTTGGCAATGTTCCTCTGGGAGCTTGACCCCTTCGTGAATATCTCGATTTTCGAGATGATGGGGCTGGCGCTGCTCTCCGGCGTGGTTTGCGTGCTGTTCGGCACACCGGTGGATAACAGCATCATCAGCGGCTATTTTGCCCCGGTTTGGGGCTATGTGAAGGACAGCGTTTTGATGCTGGGCGTGCTCATCCTCGTGCTGGTGTGCACCCGCAAGCGGATGTACGGGCTGGGCGGCTTGGCGCTTGGTGCGGCTATCGGCGCGGGGTACGCGCTGTTCACCATGCTGATGGCATCCATCGTGGACACGCCGATTGTGGAAACGCCCACTGGGCTGGCACGTGATTTCAGCGGGCTGACGAACGCCATCAGCGCAGGCGTGCTGATGCTCTTCGGCAATCACGCGCTGTGGTTTGCGCCGGTCGCGGGGGCGCTGGGACTGCGCATGAGCGGCGAGAAAATCAACATTCGCCATTTTGCGGATGTTCGCGTCATTCTCCTGATTCTGCTGGGCTTTGCCGAAAATTATCTGATGAACAGCGCCAAATCCCCCTTCGGCTGGACGTTCCTGAACGCGGATTTGATTGCCCTCACGCGCACGGATGCCATTGAGGTGAAGCACGTCATCGTGCTGGCCATCGGCATGGCGGCGCTCATCAGGACGATTCGCCTGTGCGTCGCGCAGGCGCTCACCGTCGGCAGCGGCGCGGTGGTCGGGCGCAAGGCGCGCACGGGGCGGCTCATCGGCATCAGCGGAACGTATGCGAACCGCGTGGTGACGCTATTCGATGGGCAGAAGCTGCGCGTCGGGCGCGAAACGGGCAAGCACATGCTCACCCTGCACGGCGAGGGGGTCAGCCGCGTGCACTGCCTGCTCACCCTGCGGGAGGGCAGCATCATCGTGCGCGATTTGGGCTCGTCCAACGGCACATGGCTCAATGGCAAGCGGCTGACGAGCGAACAGGATACCCCTATCAGCAAAGGGGATGTGCTTGCTATCGGTTCGCCGAAAGAAAGGTTTGAGGTGCAATGAAGTACAGCTATGCGGCAGTGTCGGACGTAGGCAAGCGCGAAATCAACGAGGATGCGCTGGAGGTGCGCGCCGGGCGATGCTATCTGGCGTGCGCGCTGGGCGACGGGCTGGGCGGACAGGGAAGCGGCGATTTTGCGTCGAAGCTGGCGACGGACGTGTCCATCCGGCGGATGAGCGGGTTTCTGCCCGCTGGCCGGCGCACGCTGGACGCCTGTGTGCGGGAAGCGAACCGCCTCATCCGCGACCAGCAGGAGGAGCAGCACTGCCGGATGATGACGACCCTTGCGCTCCTGCGCTTGAGCGGCGCGCGCGCACAGCTGGCGTACGTCGGCGACACGCGCATCTACTGGATTCGCGGCGGAGAAATCATCTACCAGAGCAAAGACCACAGCATCCCGCAGATGATGGTGACGTGCGGCGAAATCACCTACGATCAGATTCGGGGGCATGAAAGCCGAAATCTGCTGACGCGCGCGCTTGGCTACAAGGACGACGTGACGGCGGAGCATTTCGCGGGCAGAATCCGGCGCGGAGACCGTCTGCTGCTGTGCACCGACGGCTTCTGGGAATGGGTGCTGGAGGCGGACATGGTGGCGTGCGCACGGGGCAAAACCGCGCAGGAATGGCTGAACGGCATGTGCGCGCTGATTGCGCAGCGCTTCGACGAGGAAGCGGACAATTACAGCGCCATTGCGATTGTGGCGGAATAAAATCAGCGGGGCTGCAAGCGTGCCAAATGCGCTTTTGCAGCCCTATTTTGATGCGCCATGACGTGCTTGGCAAGGAATTGGGGGGATTTTTGGGCTTTTCAAATGCTGATTTTCGTGGTAAAATGGACGATAGGGGAATTTGCGATTTTTCCCCATAACCTCTTTTCGCGATGCGGATTTTGGCGTGTGTTTTTTACCTATGCGACTTGATTTTTCATGTTGCAGGGGATTTCGCTCCTGCGGGAGCGACCAAAGGGCTTTGCGATCGCCCTTTGGAAACCTTCGCTTGCACTCCCATGTTAGTGGTCTGTTCCGCAACTTGTGGATACGGGGGACAGTGTGGGTGAGTTGTGGATAAACACGCGGAAGAAGTTTGAACGTGTCACCAACTGAATCGCGAAAAGGGTCAAGGGACGAAGTCCCTTGTGGAGTCCAGAGGCAAAGCCTCTGGTGGG
>ENA-UOJC01002342-UOJC01002342.1-human-gut-metagenome-genome-assembly--contig:-C104-NODE-2342-length-20895-cov-4.682294_pt1 | contig 20895 bp, 17 predicted proteins | sample MGYA00242339_ERZ723886 | MGnify/ENA metagenome assembly ERZ723886 | reverse complement strand
ATTGCTCCGGCCTTTTTGAACGCAGATACAATTTTATAAAAAGATTGTTAATTTACATAATGTTTTACACTATTCCTATATTGTTTATAGGTTTACGCATGTTTTCATTAAACTGTATACTGTTTTTTGTAATGACAATGCTGATTATATGCACAGCATATAAAGTCACACCGGGCAAAAGCATGCTGCACGCACTGCTGGCAACTTTTATTATGTGCATAACAGAACTTATCGTAATGGTTGCTGTTCCTGATTATGGTCAGAACGTTCTTGGCTATATTGATTCATTTAAGGTACAGGTTATGATTTATTATATAAGTAAGCTCTTATACCTTATATTTATGTATATAGCCTCTTATATTCTTTCAAAAAAGGAACATCCCGGCACAACATCAACATTAAAAATATTTGCACCTGTCGGAATATGTGCAATAAGCGTTTTCATTATAAATTCTTTTTGCATTTTATGTGTCAATATATCACTTTCAACAAAATATATTACACTTATACTTATAAGTGCAACGGTTCTTTTGTGCCTTAATGTACTTGCAATAAATATGTATAATTACATAGAAAAACAATACATCCAGAACGAAAAACTAAATTTGCAGCTTCAAAATGAATCTCTTTCAATAGAATATTATAAACAGCTCGCTGAAATGGACGAAAAACAAAAAATAATGATTCATGATATTAAGAATCATCTTTTGTCGATAAAGGAGTTAAATAAAGAACATAATTATAATGAAATTGATAAATATATTTCAACGCTTCTGTACTCTGAGGAATTCAGCAAACCTGTAATGGTATCTGACAATGAAATTTTAAATGCAATTGCATATCGTTTTCAGAAAAAATGTTCAGACAAAAATATTACATTTATAACCGATATACGTTCAAAAACTGTTTCTTTCATATCTCCTGACGACTGCACTTCTTTATTTTGCAATCTTCTTGATAATGCTTATGAAGCAGCATGTAAAACAGATGATGGACATATAACATTAAAAATATGTTCTGATACTTCTGACAAACTTACTATCATGGTAAATGTAGTAAATTCATGTAATGGGAATCCTTTCGATTCGCATGGTAAATTAAAAACATCCAAGAAAGACACCATAAGCCATGGCTATGGACTTAAAAGCATTGAACGTGTCGTCAATAAATATAATGGTTTTATTGATATGTATTATGACGAAAATGATTCAACTTTCCATACACTTATAAGTTTTTCAGACCGGATGTAAACAGCCAAAAAGGCAGGCTTACTGATTTTTCTAAAAAATCAGCAGACCCGCCTTTTATATTTTTATATCTTATTACTTTTCTGCATTTTTATCAGAATCTGCATTTTTATAATCGCTTTTTTCAAGCTTATATGCAAATATTGAACCTGCAACTGCAAGTAAAGTAAGCACAGCTGCAATAATGTTCATTACCATATTCACCCCTCCTGTCATAAATTAATTCCTAACTTATGACAGCACAGCTTTTTTCTCCATCCTGATTATGAATATATGTAATAATAATTTTTCTGCGTATGTATTGATTTTTTTCATGTATATAATAATAATTCATACTGAAAAAAATCATAATAATAAATTCAAGTAAAATCAGGGCAAAAGAAAAATTAATCTTCAGATTATATCTGTATGAATTTATATCTTTTGTCTGAAAGACATTAATATCTTAATCCTAAAATCTCTCCCATACATATTTCGTTACCTCCATATGTATCATCAATCACCTGATATACATAAGATGCAGAAGTTCCACCGGACTTATTGCATCTGAATTCTTCATTATTCGTTCCAAAATACATTCCTGAAAGAATTATTGACAGAACAAGAAAAATATATATTAATTTTTTATTTGTTTTAAATGCTTTCATATATTGTTTTTAACCTTACAGGCACAGAATATACAACTTCTTCTACAATATCCGCATCTTGTGCAAGCTGCCTGTTGATATATGCTAATTGTCTGATATATTCTCTGGTAGATTCATCATATATGCATCCATCAGAAAAAATATCATTGGTTACTATTATTATATTACTACATTTATCACGGATTGTCATGCATTCTTTAATAATTGATTGAGTATTTCCTCCCGGCTCAAACATTTCGTTTGCGACAAGATTTGACATACACTCAATAAGAACTGTTGAGTTACGTGGATTTTTCATTTTTTCCAACGCCCCTGATATATGCATCGTCTGCTCAATTGTATAAAAATCTTTGCCTTCACGCAGCTTCTTATGCCTTTCAACTCTTTTTTTTCCTTCTTCTCCGTATGGAATCATAGTTGCAATATAATATTTTTCATTTTTTTGTGCAAGCTCACATGAAAGCTTTTCCGCATATTCAGATTTACCGCTTCCGCTTCCTCCGAAAATTAATGCAAACACTCATATGCCTCCATATCTATATTTTCAAATGTATTGCTCTCATTGTACACACTCATTGACATATCAAGCAGAGGAAAAACCATAACTGCCCCAGAACCTTCTCCCAATGCAAGATTCGCATCTATCACAGGCTTTAATTCAAGATGTGTAAGAATCTTTTTTAAAGCAGGCTCTTTTCCTGCATGTGATGCAATCATATATTTTTTTGTTCCAGGTGACATATATTCCGCAGTAAGTGCTGCTATTCCCGATATCAGTCCGTCAATGACAACCGGAATTCCATACTCAGCTCCGCCGATAAATACACCAGCAAGCCCTGCAATATCCAATCCACCAATACATGATAAAAGTTTAAGTGCATCATCTTTATATCCACTATACATTTCACATGCTTTTCTTACTGTTTCAGTTTTATTTTTAAGCCCTTCATTCGTAAGTCCTGCACCGTAACCTGTTACATTTTCCGGCTTTTCATCAAGAAGAATTGCTGCAAGTGCTGCACTTGTAGTTGTATTTCCAATTCCCATTTCGCCCGTAGCAATAATATTTATTCCTTTTTCACTGCACATTTTTACAATTTCTTTTCCCGTTTCTATTGCCTTAATACACTGTTTATCTGTCATAGCATGTTCTTTCAGAAAATTTTTTGTACCATGGCTTATCTTTTTATGTAAAATTCCATCCATATCATCAATTTTTTTACCTGACGGAATGGTTTCACATGCAATTCCTATATCTACAGGTATAACCTGTGCACCGGTATAACCGGCCATAAGACATACACTTGATTTGCATGATGCCATATTGGCAGCCACTATCGCTGTTACATCCTGTCCGCTCTGACTTACATTTTCCTCTACAATTCCATTATCAGCACACATTATGACTAATGCTTTTTTACTTATATCTATATGTTCTGTATTCTGTATGCCTGCAATTTTTACTATTATATCTTCAAAATCCCCTAGTCCGTTAAGAGGCTTTGCTATATTATCCCAATGTTTTTTTGCAGCATATTCGCATGATTTTTTTATAAAATTCATTCCAAATTCCTCATTTCCGTAAAAATATATGTGCATAAAAGCTGCATATAATTTTTCTGTGTTGTATCCTGCCATGCTGATACTTTCATCAGATACTTTTTTCACCTGAAAATCGCTGCCCGGATTACAGCTTTTCCAATAATGAAATTCATGCGTTTTCAACGGCTGCATGCATCTGCATGCCATACCATCGGACACCGGCGTAACTTCCATATATCCAAATCTTTGCAGTCTTTTGCCATTTACTGCTTCACCATCTATAATCCCCGCCATAGGATACTTTTTCCCATCAGTTCCTTCAAGATATGAATGAAGATATAAAAAGCCTCCACATTCCGCAATACAGGCAATCCCACTGTCTATCACTTTTTTTACACTTTTAATCATACTCTTATTTTCTGATAATTCTTTTGCATATCTCTCAGGATATCCACCCCAGAAAATAACTCCGTCTGCATCATGCGGTATTTCACTGTCATGTATCGGACTGAAATACATAATCCTGCATCCATTTTCTTCCAGAAAAGCAATATTGTCATCATACAGAAAACAAAATGCTTCATCTTTTGCAATTGCAATATTCACACAAGATTTACTGTCAGTTCCCACATCTTTTTCAGCTTCGTATTCTATTTTTTCCGCTGTTTTTGCAAGTTTAATCACTGCATCAATATCAACCGTCTTTTCCATTACATCTGCCAGATGCTCAAGTTTTTCATCAAAACTTTTTATTTCATCCGCACCTACAAGCCCAAGATGCCTGCTTTCAATATGAAGTGACGAATCTGACGGAATATATCCTAATGGCTGTACTCCAAGTTTTAATGCACATTCTTTTGCATATCTGTAAAGTTTCTCAGATAATCTGTTAAATATGACACCTTTTATATGGCTGTTTTGCTTCATATTAACAAATCCTGAAAGGACAGCTTCAAGCGATGATGACATGCCCTTACAATTTATTATAAGTATTACAGGTGTAGATGTTATGTCAGCAATTTCATATGCACTTGCCCTCTGCGTAAATCCCATCCCGTCATAATAGCCCATCACGCCCTCAATAACCGCTATATCACATTTATCCGCTTTTTTTGAAACTATCTTTCTTAAATCTTCCGGCTTACAAAACCATGAATCAAGATTTCCTGTTGGAATTTTTAGCACTTTTTTATGAAATGATGTATCTATGTAATCAGGTCCGCACTTAAATGCGTGAATGTTCATTTTTCTGTTTAAAAGACACTTTAATAAACCGCATACAACTGTTGTTTTTCCACATCCGCTGTTTGTGCCTGCAATCATAATTCTTCCATTACACATTTTAATGCCTCCCTGAAATTTTGCCTGTCATCTTGCATCTATTATAAATATAGGATTCTGTACATCCGGCATATGATATCTTCCACGTTTTACCACATTCGTAACTGCTATACACACTGTTTCCACTTTTTGGAAATTAATTTCGAGATATTCCAGAGCTTCATTTAATGTCTCCATTGTAACAGCAGTCATAACAATATGTACAGATGGATTTTTACGGATAAGCTGATCAATTATATCTTTTAACATTCCCTTGCTTCCGCCAATAAACACGCTGTCCGGTGCCGGAAGTTCATTTATTTTTTCTTGTGCACGCCCATTTACAATCTGAATATTTTCTGTTCCGAATTTATCAGAATTTTCTTTTATTAAAGCACACGCCTCTTCATTTTCTTCTATCGCATATACTGTTCCCATATAATCCGCAAGTGCAAGCTCTATACTGACTGAACCTGTTCCGGCTCCAATATCATATATACATTCATTTTTTGAAACATGCATGCGTGAAGCAATTGATGCACGGATTTCTCTTTTCGTCATAGGAACATTGCCACGAATAAAATTCTCATCGGGAATTCCTGCAATGCCGTCAATAAGCTTTTCATTATTTTCAACCAGCATTACACAGAGTCCGCATGATTCATACTCTGTAAGATTTTTTGCATAATCACATGTAATCTTTTCATTTTCAAGTGAAAGATTCTCACCTATATATACTTTAAATCCGCCAAATCCAATTTTTTGGAGTCTCTGACATATTATGCCGCAATCTGACTGTGTTAAAATGTATGTATATCTTGATGAAAGAATTGTGCCCATAATGCTCATTTTTCTTCCATGCAGACTTAAAAATCCAGCCTCATCCAACGGAACACCTGTTTTTGCAGACATATATGATACGCTTGAAATCCCCGGCAGAATATTATATTTAATTTTTTCTTTTTCTAATTCCAAAACCAGCTTTTTCGTTCCGCTGTAAAACGATGCATCTCCCGACATAAGCACTGCTATATTTTCACACTGATTATTACTTTTTATGATTGAAATTATATCGAAAGGCGTAATTGCTGCAAATGTTTTTTTATTACAATATGGCTTTATAAGTCTTTTTGCACCTATTATTATATCAGCATTCTCAATTTTTTCTTCTGATTCTTTTATCAGATACCGTTCGTTTAAGTGTCCCAAACCAATTATATATAAATTAATTTTTATCTTTCTTTCTGTTATTTTTCAACTATTTCTGTAATATATTTTAAAGCTTCACTCAATCCTATACCGATACATTCATCACTGCCTGTATCCTCTATTATTATTACCTCTGTCCCTGCACGCATTGCTGCATTAATTTTTTCCTGTGTACCGCCCGTATTTCCGGAATTTTTTGTAACCATTACTTCTATTCCATAATTTTTTATCATTTCATAATTCATATTTTCAGAAAAAGGTCCCTGCATGCATATAACATTAGAATTTTTAATTCCGCTTTTAAGCACCTCTCCAAGCATCTGCACATTAGGCAGCATCCTCAAATAATAATTATCTTTAAATCCTTCAAGATGACTGTAAATGCCTACCGTTTTACTTCCTGTTGTAAGCAGAACTTTTTTATTTTTATAGCATGGGGCACTTAATATTATTGCTGCTTCTTCGGCACTGCCCGCACTTCTTACTTTTTCACGATTGACCAGATTATAATTTTCTTTATCTCTCTTTATACGTATGTATTTTGTTGTAGTCTTTTCACAGGCATTTTTAATATTTTCCGTAACCTGCACTGCAAATGGATGTGTCGCGTCAAACACTGCCATCGGATTTATTTTTTCTATTTCTTCTTTAATTTCTGCCTCATCAAGCCTGCCTGTGTGTATTATGCACTTATTCCCATTAAAACTTTTGTCATCTTTTAATATCATTTCACCATATTCTGTAGCAACAAATATATGTGTTTCTTTATTTTACGCGGATGCATAATCTGCATGGTGTTTGCTTTGTGTTTTTACGGGAAATATAATAATACTTTTTTGTGACTTATTATTATATCCCCTCGGTGTTACCATTTTTTCACCCATCCTGACAGTTGATTTATTACCGATAAATACTGTAGTAAACATATCTGCATTATATTCTTTTAACTGACCTAGTGTAAGAATCTTCGAGCTTTCCATGTCTCTTCCTATATTTCTTACAACGCCGCATACTGTGTCTTCATCTTTATATTCAAGACATATGCTGCATGCCCATGCAAGATAATCTGCCCTTTTTTTACTAGATGGATTATAAAGGCAGATTACCATATCTGACATTGCTGCTGCACGCAGTCTTTTTTCTATCACGCTCTTTTTTGTCAAAAGGTCACTAAGGCTTATAACTGAAAAATCATGTGACAACGGAGCACCTATTATTGCTGCTCCGCTGTTTGCCGCTGTAACTCCCGACACTACCTTAATTTCAGGAGAATTATCCATAGCACCGGCAAGCTCATATGCAAGGCATGCCATGCCATATACGCCGGAATCACCACTGCAGACAAGTGATACCTCTTTGGTCACAGCCTCATTCAACGCATATTCACAACGCTGTCTTTCCTGCATCATGCCATTTTCATAATACTCTTTATCAGGAAAATATTCTCTCATCAAATCTATATATGTCTTAAATCCTACTACAAGTTCAGACTTTTCAATCGTCCTTACCGCTTCTATTGTCATATTCTCATATGAACCACATCCAAAACCAACTATATTAAGCACTTTATCCTCCATAAACCCTGTATCTGTATACAGAAACTGTCACTCCGTTTTCTACAGTCTTAGGTACAAGACATTCACCGTTACAACTTGCCCTGCATGCACTGCGTCCACAGACATTATCCGCACCAACGTGGTTATATACAGCCATTGACGGCTCAAATTCACCTTCAACCTCCATAAGCTCATCTGCCGTATATGTAATGAAATCTGCCTGTAACTCCTCTGCCAGCTCTATTATACCTTTTTCGTCTGCTTTTTTGTTAATTGAAGCGACACAATTCACATTTTCCGCAGATACACCGGCTTTTTCTAATATTGTCATAACAGAACTTTTAATCTTTAAATATTCTGTTCCTCTTCTGCAGCCAACTCCGACAACAATATTACGCGGTATAAGAATTATTTTTGACTGCATATCTTTAATTTCTGATTTATTTTTTAATATAACTATATCAGCATTTTCATAGTCTGTTATTTTTATATTTTTACTGTATTTTTTACACTCGTTCTGTATTACCTTTTCATATTCTTCAGCCTGCATGTATATCCCAAGCTGCTCACCGTTTACAATTCTTGTGCTTATGTCTCGTATCATATATGGATTTATCATTTTAAGGTGATTTTTTACTGCAAAAACATCTACAGCAAATGCGTTATTGACATCCGTTGCAGTTGTTATAACTGCATCCGAACCGAACATTCCTGCAACTTTTACACACCATTCATTCCCGCCTCCCACATGCCCGGACAAAAGTGAAATAACATGTATTGCATGATCATCCATGACAAGCACAGCTGGATCTTTGAATTTACTTGTAATATAAGGTGCAATAGAACGTACCGCTATTGCGGCCGCACCAATAAATATGATTCCTTCATATTGATAAAAAATATCTCTGATAAGGGCCGGCGTACTCTTAAATGTTATAATATTTTCTGCATCAATATATTTTGCCGATTTTGCACTGACATATATATCAGTCTCATCATCACTTAAATGTCTTAACTTTTCTGCCAGTATAGCTCCGTTTACCGTATATGCAATTACCGCCGCTCTCATTTACGGTACTCCGTTGTAAATGAAGCATCATAAAGCTTTGAATTATTATATTTTCTGCCTAGAAAATCACCAACAAGAATAAGAGCCGTTTTCGCAATACTATTCGATACCATATCATTATGCAGATTTTTAATTGTTGTCATTATTATCTTTTCATCAGGCCAGCTTACCTTATAACATATGGCACATGGTGTATCCTCACTATATCCGCCGGTCAGCAGTTCATCCTGTAATTCTTTTGTAAGTCCTGAGCTTAAAAAGACTGCCATGGATGTATTATGTCCTGCAAGTTCTCTCATCTTTTCTTTTTCAGGAACCGGTGTTCTTCCTTCCATTCTTGTAATTATCAATGACTGCGAAATCCCAGGCACCGTATATTCACATCCTGCTGCTGCCGCAGCGGCAAGAAAACTGCTGACTCCGGGACAGATATCCCATGAAATATCATATGAATTTAACTGTTCAATCTGCTCTCTTATTGCACCATATATTGAAGAATCGCCTGTATGCAGACGCACAATATCCTTATTTTCACTATCTGCTGTTTTTATGACATCAATAATCTCTTCAAGCGTCATATATGCACTGTTGTAAATTTCACATGAATCTTCTGCATATTCCAGAAGTTCAGGATTTACAAGTGAGCCGGCGTATATTATTACATCAGCATTTTTTAACAGATTCATTCCTCTCACCGTTATTAAATCTTTGGCTCCTGAACCTGCTCCAACAAAATGAACCATACTTTTCTCCTTATTATCATTTCAATTTTTCAAGCATATTATCTGCATTTTCCGTTTTACATAAAATGCCGTATTCTTCTGAAAATGTTATCATTCCGATTTCAATACTGCCTTTTGCCCGCAGTTTTAATGATCTGTCAATTCTTTTTTCCAGCATTTTAATTGTCTCATCAAAAATACCTTCTTTTTTTAGAATCTCAAGTGCAGCATCAGTAGTTATACATCCAAGTATATTTTCAAGAACTTCTCTTTCTGCCCCACATAAGGCTGCACATAAAGCAAATGCTTCCATTCTTCCATCAGCATATCTTGAATGTGTATTGTATATTGTGCAGCCAAGCTTTGAAAGTTTGCCGATATGGCCGACAAGAAGCATTGATTTAAAGCCTTTTTCAATGCACATATCTATTGTATCTCCTATAAAATTACTGCATTTAACGCATTTATCAACAGCAATACCCAGATTATCCCTCAAAAAATCCTGGCCGTAATTTCCCGGTGTGACAATTATAAATTCTTCATTTTGTGCTTTTCTTACATCAAGTTCAACCGATATTGTATCTATAAGTGCCTGTTCACTCATAGGTTCAACTATTCCCGTCGTTCCAAGTATTGATATTCCTCCCTCTATTCCAAGTCTTGGATTGAATGTCTTTTTCGCAATCTGTATTCCCATCGGTACACTTATTACAGCTTTAAGCCCACCATCATATGAATAATCAGACGCAGCCGTTTTTAACTGTTCTTCTATCATTTTCCGTGGTACAGGATTTATTGCAGCTTCACCAATCTGCTGTTTTAAACCCTTTTTTGTAACACGTCCGACACCTTCTCCTCCATCAACAGTTATTCCACTCTTTTCATATGAAACCGTTGAATATACAAGAATTTTATCTGTCACATCAGGATCATCGCCACTGTCCTTTTGTACCGCACAACTCACATAATCATTTTCTTTTTTTATATCTGTAAGCCCAACAGTAACAGAATTTCCTGAGGGAGTTATTACAGTAATATTTTCAATGACTTTTCCTGACAAAAGCATTCTTGCAGCACCGGCGGATGCAGCGGCAGCACATGTTCCTGTTGTAAAACCGCATCTTAATTTTTTGCTGCCTTTACTTACATATTTTTCGAGCATTTATCTTCTCCACTCCCGGTTATCATCCTGACACATATACAAAAGTGCATTTACTATTGATGCGGCAACATTGCTGCCGCCTTTTCTCCCTCTTGCTATAATACATTCCATACCACTATCAATAATTGCCTCCTTTGAATCCACAACATTGACAAATCCAACAGGAACACCAATTACAAGAAGTGGTTTAAACTCATTTTCCCTGTACATTTTTTCTATCTGAATAAGTGCAGTAGGTGCATTTCCTACAACCATAATACATCTTTTATTATTCATAGCTGCTTTTTTTACAGCACATACTGCCCTTGTTATATTCTCTTTTTTCGCCATAACTGCAACATCCTCGTCTGATACATAACACACAGCATTACAGTTAAGTTCTTTCAATGCTTTTTTATTAATACCTGAAAGTGCCATGTTCGTATCTGTAACAAATGTCACTCCCGATTTAATTTCACCCAACGCCGTCTTTATGGCATCAGGTGAAAAATACATATTTTCCGCATAAGAAAAATCTGCGGTCGTATGTATTACTCTCTTAACAATCGGTTTAATATCAGATGGGAGTTCAATTTCAAGCTCTCGTTCTATTATTTCAAATGAATGTTTTTCAATATCATTTGGATTCATATATTCATACTTATTATCCAATATTTTCTCCTATCTGTCTTAAATTATAATCGTCCGGTTTATCTAAAATAATTTTGTTATTCTTTAATGCATACTGCCTTAATTCTTTCATTTTCTCATTTACTATACCATATGGGCAGCCTGCATCAATATAATAATCAGCTATATCAACATATTTTTTTGCCATTTCTAATGACTTGCCACTAAATATTTCAAATGGCTTTTCGCTTATGACTTTTACCGCAAGTGATTCTGCTATCGTATATTCACAGTCATTTTGTGCAATAATTCCTGCCGAAAACGGAATCTCAAAATGCTGCAGACGCCTGTAGACGGAAACGCCGAATCCACCGCCACCAGCGACAAACACCTTTGGAGTACCTGTCTTTTTTTCAAGTTCGGTACTTCCATAAAGGCAGTTATAACTTCCATTTTTAATATCATACAGTTCACGTATTATTTCATCTTTAAATATTTCATCGGGCGTACCGTACAGTATTTTTCCATCAGCCCTTACACACATAACCCAGTCAGATATTCTGTTTGCGAGTTCTATCTCATGTAATGACAAAACAACCGTAACATTTTCTTTAACAGCCATATTCTGCAAAATATCAAGAAGTTCTATCTTATGCCTTATATCAAGAAATGACGTAGGTTCGTCCAGTACAATAATCTGCGGTTTCTGACATATTGCACGTGCAAGCATTATACGCTGTCTTTGTCCGTCACTTATCTGTGAAAAATCTTTTTCGGCAATATCAAGAGCCGCCACGCTCTCAAGTGATTCATCGACAATTCGTTCGTCCTCAGGCGTAAGTTTTCCAAAATAATTAGTATATGGATAACGTCCCATTGCAACAACATCACGACACGTTAGAAGTTCTGTTTTTACTTTTTCTGTGAGAACTACCGACATCTGCTTTGCAAAATTTTTGCTTGAATAATTGTTAATATCTTTTCCTTCTAAAACAACCACACCGCCAAGCGGACTCATTTCCCTTATAAGATTTTTTAAAATGGTTGATTTTCCCGAACCATTTGGACCTATAAGTGTAAGAATCTGCCCCTTATACACTCCAAGCGAAATATTTTCAAGAATTGGTTTTCTGTTGTATCCAACTGATAAATTCTGTGTTTTAAAATAAAATTCTTTCTCTTCTTCCATTATATCTCACCGTTTTTTCTGCTAATCATAAGCCATATTACCACAGGTGCACCAAATACCGCCGTTACAGTACCTATTGCAAGTTCTGACGGCGAGAATATTGTTCTTGCTATCAAATCACAAAACATGCAGAATACCGAACCGCTTAAAAATATAGCCGGCATTATCACTACTGGTTTTGACGTTTTCATAAGAATACGCGTAACATGAGGAACTGCAATTCCCACAAAAGAAATCGGTCCTGCAAGTGCTGTTACACATGCTGAAAGTATGCTTGACAATGTTATTATACAGAGTCTGAAAAATTTAACCGGTATACCCATGCTCTTTGCATATCCTTCACCAAGAAGATAAGCACTGATTGGTTTTGCAAAAAGGAATGTCACTATTGCTGTCGGAAATACTATAACTGCCGATAATTTTACTGTATTCCATGAACTTGCTGAAAAACTTCCCATTGCCCAATGTGTAAGATTTGCTATATCTGAATCATTGGCAAATGTTATACATAAATCTGTTATTGCAGAACATATATAACTAATCATTATGCCGATTACAAGAAGTGTTGACATATTTTTAACCTTGCCGGCAAAAAGCAGAACATAAAGCAATGATAAAACCGAACCTGCAAATGCTGCCGCTACCTGAGCCCATAAAGGCATTGATGGAATATATCTTAATAGAAAAATCATAGTAATTGCAAGAAACATTTTTGCACCTGATGATATACCAAGCACAAATGGACCCGCAATCGGATTTCTGAAAAATGTCTGAAGCAGAAAACCTGACAGTGCCAGGGCACCGCCAAGTATAGCTGCACTAAGAAGCCTTGGCAGACGGATTTTCCATATAATATTGAATCCGGCTGTGCCTGCCTCAGCTTTTAAAAAGATAATCTTAAAAATTCTGCCAAATGAAATATGTACATTACCTGTATTAATATTCATAAATACCGCAACAATGAATAATACTACAAGCATTATATAAACCAGCTGGCAGCGTAATGCCTTCTTCATTATATAACCTCTTTAATTATTTAAGTTTTTTAAGATATGTAAGTTCATTTACACTGCTGTCAGATGTCATCATCTTATTGATGTCATTTACCATACTTCCGATTGTATCCGCAATCTGGAAGAAATCAGGTGTAGTGCACCATACATTGCCATCCTTAACAGCCTTCATATCTGAAAGAACTGAACTGTATCCTGTAAAATCAGCAAGTGTAGATGGTTTTCCTCCAAGGCTCCATATATAAATGATGTAGTCAGCATCTTTAGCCTTAGAATAGAAGCTTTCCATCTCCATTGTCTGTGTTCCTGTCTTTCCGACATTCAAATCATCAAAAATATACTTTCCACCGGCAAGTTCTACCATCTGTGCAACATAATCGTCCGCATTTCTTACATATAACTTACCCTTTGATGTTATATAAAATACTGCTACAGATTTTCCTGTCTTTTCTGTCTTTGAAATCTTATCAACATAAGCAGCCTGCTCATCATACATTCTTACTGCATCATCTTCTTTATCACAAAGTGCTGCATAACATTTTGCCCACTCTACTCTTCCAAGAGGATGTTCCTCATATGTTGACTGGTCAAGTATAAAATTAATATTAAGCTCCTTGAACTTCTCGGCAACATCAGGGGCACTTGTAAGCATTGTTGAATAAATACATATTGAAGGTGATGCTGCAACAATCTGCTCAAAATCAGGTGCTTTATAATCACCTACATATGTAAGTTTATTATCGTCAAATGCTTTTTTAACATCATCGATATACCATGAAGATTTATCATATGTTACAAGGCTTATATTATCAAGACATCCGCTTGCATTCATAAGTGATGTAACCGGTGTAGATGCAACAAGCATATTTTTAACAGGTCCGTTTAAAACAATAGTATCCTTTGATACATCTTCAGGAGTCTTCATTCCATCAGGAACCACAAGAATCTTTGACTGCTTGTTCGTTATAGCAGTATCTTCATCACGGTTTGTGATAGTTATCATCTTATAACCACCCTTATAATAGTCTACAGAAAATAATTCTGCATACTTTAAATCCATTGAATGGTCAAATACAAGCTTTCCGTTGTATTCATCGTTGTTTGATGCTTCTTTTTGTTTTCCACATCCTGCCAATGCAAATATGCTGGCAAAAAGTGTGATTACAAGTGTAATTGCCAGTAATCTTTTCTTCTTCATTTTTACCTCCATTTGAAGCCTGTGCCTCTTATTATTATTTTGATGAAGATAGCTTGCAGAGTAAAAACAGCTTTTGTACCTTTATATACCGCCAGTATATCAAATATATTTCATTGCACAAAAATAAATAGTTCACTGTTCTCGCAGCGTACTATTAAAATCTGCCTGTAAACCGGTCTTCTGACTCGCATATCAACGCCTGTATTCACCTTCCCGAATCCAATCCATCTCATATCTGTAAGATAACAAATAATACATGTTTATCATCAGTGGCATATCAAATACAGACTCCCTGCTCACAGCAGCGGAACTGTTCAGGATTCTCACCTGATTCCCTGGAATTATAAATATATTAAAAAGTTATGACATTTATATTAATTCATATATTCCGTTTACAGTGACTATTTCAATCATCTTTCAAAGATTATTATATAAATGCACTATTGTCAAGTAAAAAAGGTGTCTGTTTTGATATGCACCCATAATCCATGATACATATTAAAACAGACACCTTAAAAAATATTAATCTTCTTTTACTGAAGCTGGCTTTTCAACCTGTGCAATAGCTTTCTTCTGCATTGAAATCCTGCAGTTCTTATTGTTACCAAATTCAACGATTACATCATCATCTGTGATATCTATAATAACACCGTAAAAACCGCTTGTTGTAAGAACATAATCACCTTTCTCAATTGAATCCATAAGTTCCTGCTGCTGTTTCTGCTGCTTCTTCTGTGGCTTAATAGCCAGGAAATACATCATCGCACCAATTGCAACTACATAAACTAATAAAATAACTATCTGCATAAATAAATTCCTCCGAATTTTAAATTAACTAAATGATACTATATACTAAATTTCGCTCAATGTCCAGCTTTTATAAAGATTTTTTATTATCATATGTCTTTAACATATCAAGTCTTTCTTCCTTAAACTTACTGTAACGTCCCTCATCAATAGCACCTCTGATATCCTCCATCAGATGATTGTAAAAATAAAGATTATGCAATACACAAAGTCTCATTCCAAGCATCTCTTTTGCCTTTAAAAGATGTCTTATATATGCTCTTGAATAATCACGGCAGGCAGGACAGTTACATCCTTCTTCAATAGGACGCATATCTTTTTCATACTGTGCATTAAAAAGATTTATCTTTCCAAACTTTGTATACACATGTCCATGTCTTCCGTTTCTTGAAGGATATACACAATCAAAGAAATCGATTCCCCTGTCTACCGCCTCAAGTATATTAGCCGGAGTACCTACACCCATAAGATATGTAGGCTTATCCTGTGGAAGATAAGGCACTGTCTCATCGAGAACGTGGTACATTTCTTCATGTGTCTCGCCGACCGCAAGTCCGCCGACTGCATAGCCGTCAAGATTCATCTCTGAAATAATCTTTGCATGTTCAATTCTTATGTCTGTATACACAGCTCCCTGATTAATTCCGAATAAAAGCTGATTTGGATTTACTGTATCAGGAAGTGAATTAAGTCTGTTCATCTCTTTTTTGCAACGCTCTAACCAGCGTGTTGTACGTTCTACCGAATTCCGTACATACTTTTTATCTGCTTTTGCCGGAGCACATTCATCAAATGCCATAGCAATTGTAGACCCAAGGTTTGACTGTATCTGCATGCTTTCCTCCGGTCCCATGAATATCTTATGTCCGTCAATATGACTGTTAAATGTAACGCCCTCTTCTTTGATTTTTCTTAACTTTGCAAGCGAAAACACCTGAAATCCACCCGAATCAGTAAGAATAGGCTTATTCCAGTTCATAAACTTATGAAGTCCGCCAAGCTCTTTTATCAGTTTATCACCCGGTCTTACATGAAGATGATATGTATTTGATAATTCAACCTGTGTTCCTATTTCATTAAGGTCTGCTGTTGAAACAGCACCCTTTATTGCTGCAACTGTTCCCACATTCATAAATACAGGTGTCTGTATAACACCATGCACAGTATGCATCTCAGCCCTATTGGCACGTACGTCTGTTTTTAATAATTTGTACATTTTTATCCTGACTATTTTTTATAAAATTTCACAATATTATCTATGCGTGATGTAATATTTTCAAAAATCAAATCTACAAGTGCAAGTGCTGCCATAGATTCAACAACAACTACAGCACGTGGCACAATCATAGGATCATGTCTTCCCTTTATAGATACTTTTATATCTTCCCCGTCTTTATTAACTGTATCCTGAACAGATGATATTGATGGTGTAGGCTTGATTGCTGTCCTGAAAACAATCTGTGAACCATCACTCATACCGCCAAGAATTCCACCGGCATTGTTTGTCTTTTTCTCAACTTTGCCATTATTCATATAAAACGCATCATTATTCTCAGTTCCTGTCAACCTTGCCGCGTTAAATCCGCTTCCTATCTCAAAACCTTTAACTGCACCTATAGAAAATACAGCCTGTGCAAGTTTAGCATCAAGCTTGTCAAATACAGGCTCACCTATTCCCGGCATCATTCCATCTATCACACATTCAATAATTCCACCAATTGAATCACCTTGCTCTATCTGCTTCATCGCATACTCTTCAACCTGTGCAGCTGCTTTTTCATCAGGCATTCTGAATGGATTCTTTTCAATCTGTTCTTTGTCAAAATTATCATATGAAGCTGCAATACCGCCTATTTCCTTGGAATATGTACATATGCTTATTCCAAGCGTTGCAAGAATCTTGACTGCAACAGCCCCTGCCGCAACTCTTCCTATTGTCTCGCGTCCTGAGCTTCTGCCGCCTCCACGATAATCCCTGAAACCATATTTTTCATCAAATGTATAATCAGCATGTCCCGGTCTGTAAAAACGTGCTATCTCTGAATAATCAGCCGAACGCTGTGTTTTATTGCGTACAACCATGCTTATCGGAGTTCCTGTCGTTTTTCCTTCAAAAATACCCGAAAGTATCTCAACTTCATCGTCTTCTTTTCTTGGTGTAGTATATTTTGACTGTCCCGGTTTTCTTTTATTAAGCATAACCTGAATATCACTTTCTGCAAGTGGTATTCCTGCCGGACACCCATCTATAACAACACCTACTCCGGCCCCATGGGATTCTCCCCATGTCATAATCTTAAATTGGTTACCAAATGTTGAACCTGCCATTACTTTTCCCCTTTGTTTCTGATATTTATACCTATCCTATATGCCCATACGGCTCAATGTATTTTCAAGATAATCCTTAGCTTCACAGATATTTGATGCCGTAACTTCATCTATCTTTTCAGGTGTTGACCTGCCTATAGCTTTTGAAAGTCTCTGACATGCTTCTTTCACCTGTTTTTTAGTCTGTTTATCCCAATCTTTCCTATGCTCATGAAGCATATACTCAGTATTTTGCAAAAGCTGTCCTGCCTCAATACGCAGATTGACAATATCCTGTTTTTCGGCATCTTTACTTCCGTAAACTTCTGCTTCCCACTTTGCTCTTTCGATTTCTTCTTCTGACATATTGGAACTTGATGTGATTGTTATTGACTGTTCATGCCCTGTTCCCAAATCTTTAGCCGATACATTGACAATTCCGTTCGCATCAATATCAAATGTTACCTCAATCTGTGGTGTTCCTGCAAGTGCTTTTTTTATTCCTGACAGCCTGAAGTTGCCCAAAAGCTTGTTATCCCTTGTAAACTTGCGTTCTCCCTGAAATACTTTTATATCTACTGATGTCTGGAAGTTCCCTGCAGTTGTAAATATCTGGCTGTGTCTTGTTGGAATTGTTGTATTTCTCTCTATAAGCCTGCTCGCAATTCCGCCTACAGTCTCTATCGACAATGAAAGAGGTGTAACATCCATAAGAATAATCTCAGATGCCGCACTTCCGGCAGTCAGCTGTCCCCCAAGCTTTCCGCCCTGAACTGCCGCTCCCATTGCAACACACTCATCAGGATTAAGATTTCTTGAAGGCTCTATACCACATATTCTTCTGACTTTCTCCTGAACAGCCGGAATTCTTGTCGAGCCTCCGACTAGAAGAACCATATTAATATCAGTCTTTTTAAGTCCCGCATCATGAAGTGCATTCTCAACAGGTGTAACCGTTCTGTCAATAAGATCTGCCGTCATGCTCTCAAACAGGCTTCTTGTAATATTAATATCCATATGATGCGGACCAGATTTTGTCATTGCAATAAACGGAAGATTAATATTCGCATTCATGGCGGAAGAAAGTTCTTTTTTAGCTTTCTCCGCTTCCTCTCTTAACCTCTGCATTGCGGCAGTATCCTTAGTCAGATTGATTCCGTCTGTCTCCTTAAACTGTTCTACAAGAAAATTCACGATTCGCTCATCAAAATCATCTCCGCCAAGATGATTATCTCCGGATGTTGCAAGAACTTCTATAACCTGGTCACCAATCTCAATAACTGAGACATCAAACGTTCCGCCTCCGAGGTCATATACAAGAATTTTCTGTGGCTGACCATTATCAAGTCCATATGCAAGTGCAGCCGCCGTAGGTTCATTAATTATACGCAGAACATTAAGTCCTGCTATTCGTCCCGCATCCTTTGTGGCCTGTCTCTCAGCATCATTAAAATATGCAGGAACAGTTATAACAGCATCTGTAACCTGTTCTCCTGTAAACTGTTCTGCATCATTTTTTAGTTTTCTCAAAATCATCGCAGAAATTTCCTGAGGCGAATACTTCTTACCGTCAATCTTTTTTCTGTAATCTGTTCCCATATATCGTTTTATGGAAAAAATAGTTCTGTCTGCATTAGCTGCCGCCTGTCTTTTAGCAATATCGCCCACAAGCCTTGAACCATCTTTTGAAAATGCAACAACTGAAGGTGTTGTCCTGTATCCTTCGCTGTTTGTTATAACTGTAGGCACATCTGCCTCAAGCACGGCAACACAGCTGTTAGTTGTTCCCAAATCAATTCCGATTACTTTACCCATTCTAATCAAGTCACTTTCTATACTTTATAATCCATAAAGGATTATTCTTTTATGAGTATATCACATAATCATATGCTTTAAAATGAACAGACCGCTAAAATTTTTAAATTTTTTATAAACATTCAGAACGAACCATTTTATATATTAATTATTTTTGCTATGCGGCAGCCTGACACGGAAAATGCTTCTCTTCAATTTTTTTACATCAAATGGATATAACGGATAAATATAACTTTTTCCTGAAATCGTCTTGTTAAAAATTATACAGCATACTCCGACAGCCACTCCTGCAAAAAAACCGGCAGCATTAAAAACAGCTGTAAGACACAGCGTAAAAACTCTTATAAATTTCATTGCATAACCCATCTCAAAACTTGCCTGTGAGTATGTTCCGACAGTCACCACAGCCATATAAAGAAGTGATTCCGTATTAAACCACCCCGAACTTACAGCATACTCCCCGACAACAATACCTGCCACAATGCTTAAAGGTGTAGAAAGAAGTGACGGTGTATTTACTGCTGCCATCTTCAGTCCGTCAACTGCAAGTTCAAGAATCAAAAGCTGAAAAATAACAGGCACAGTTATTTCATCAGACACCGTTATAAACGAAAGCCATGACGGAATCAATTCCGGATTTTGAATAAGCAGAAGCCATACCGGCGTAAGCATCATTGTAACAATGGTAAAAAGAAATCTCGACAGCCTCAGATACGTTCCTATCATGGGTGCAAAATTATAATCATCAGGTTCTTCAACAATATCAAATATTGATGTCGGAATTATCATAACGGCCGGTGAATTATCAACCATTATGACGATATTCCCGTCAAGTATCGCAGCAGATGCCGTATCCGGTCTTTCTGAATATTTAAACTTTGGAAATGGATTAATCCATTTATACTCAAAAAGACACTCCGCAAGGCTTTCAACATTCATGGTAAGTGATTCTACATTTAGTTTTTTTATTCTTTCCTTAATATTATTAAGAAGACTTTTATCAACCAGGTCATCTATATAACATATGGCAACATCAGAGCGTGAGCGTGTTCCCACATTAAACATCTCCATTGAAAATCCTGTATCTCTTATTCTTCTTCTAAGCAATGCCGCATTTAATACAAGTGTCTCAACAAAACCATCTCTTGAGCCTCTTAGAACTCTGTCTTTCCACGGTTCAGCAACCGACCTCATCGGATAAGTCCTGCAGTCTATAAGTACAGCCTCGTCAAATCCATCTACAAAAAGGACTGTAACTCCTGCAAGAAAAGATGTTATAACCCGCTCATACTTATCAGCCCTGTCAACTTCTGTATATGGCATCCCATTTTCAAGAAATTTATCTATATTACTGACATCTTCCGGTTTTAAGGAATAAAAAAACTGCATAAGTTTTTCCACCATATCCTCCTGAACAAAACCATCGATAAAGAAAAAACCGGCCTTCTTTCCGCCTATTCTGACTTCTCTGTCTAGCATGTCA
>ENA-UOJC01002340-UOJC01002340.1-human-gut-metagenome-genome-assembly--contig:-C104-NODE-2340-length-20926-cov-15.784486_pt1 | contig 20926 bp, 17 predicted proteins | sample MGYA00242339_ERZ723886 | MGnify/ENA metagenome assembly ERZ723886 | reverse complement strand
GAGCGCTTGACTGGCAGTCAAGAGGTCAGCGGTTCGATCCCGCTTATCTCCACCATAAAACACCTCGAAACCTGACGGTTTCGGGGTGTTTTATTGCTTTTTGACAGAAAAAATCGTCTGAACATTGAAATTTTGCCTGAAAAAGGGTATAATTTATTGGCAAGAAACGCTCTCTCGGCGAGAGCGCTCAACATATTGTTTGCGATCAACAAGTTTACTTGAGGTGGGAGGAGCATTTTTTTGGATTCGGATATCATCATCGTGGGCGCCGGTGTGGTTGGCTGCGCCCTGGCGCGTGTTTTGAGCCGGTATGACTGCAATGTCGTGGTGCTGGAAAAGGCGGACGACGTGGCGGAGGGCACGAGCAAGGCCAACAGCGGCATCGTGCATGCGGGCTTCGACGCACATCCCGGCTCGTTGAAGGCGCGCCTCAATGTGGAGGGTGCGGCAATGTACCCTGCGCTCTGCAAGGAGCTGGGCGTGCCCTACAGCCGTCCCGGCGCGCTGGTGCTGGGCTTTGGTGAGGCGGACCGCGCCACCATCGAAAAGCTTGTAAAGCAGGGCGCGGAAAACGGCGTGCCCGGCGTGCGCCTTATCGAGCGCGAGGAGATCATGGCGATGGAGCCAAACGTAAACGGCGACGTTGTCTGCGCGCTGTACGCTCCCACGAGCGGCCTCACCAGCCCCTATGAGCTGACCTATGCGCTCGCCGACCATGCCGCGCTCAACGGCGTGCGCTTTGAGCGCGATACGGAGGTCACAGACGTAAAGCGCGAGGGAGAGCGCTGGCACGTGCAGACGAACAGGGGCGAATACCGCGCGAAGGTGTTCGTCAACTGCGCGGGCGTCTTCGCAGGCGAAGTGCACAATATGATCTCCGATACGAAGCTGAACATCATCTATCGCCGCGGCCAGTATTATCTGCTCGACCGCGTAACGCCGCTGCCCTTCCGCATGACCATGTTCCAGTGCCCCACCAGGATGGGCAAGGGCGTGCTCGTTTCTCCGACGGTGCACGGCAACGTGCTCCTCGGCCCGACGGCCGAGGATATCCCCGACGGGAGCGACGTTTCCACCACTGCGGACGGGCTTGCAGGCGTGCTCCAGAAGGCGCGCCTGACGTGGCCCAATGTCAGCGTGCGCGCTGCCATCACGAATTTCTCCGGCGTTCGCGCGCACGAGGAGAACGATGACTTTGTCATCGGCAGGGTGTCCGGCGCGGAAAACGCCTTTGAAGCCGCGGGCATCGAGAGCCCCGGCCTCTCCGCCGCCCCTGCCATCGCGGAGATGCTCGGCGGCCAGATCGCGGAGGCCATGGGTCTTGCGAAAAAGGCGGACTACCATCCCGCGCTTCCCCAGCCCAAGCCCTTCTACGCTATGACGAACGAAGAGCGCGCGGCGGCGGTCGAACGCGATGTACTGTACGGCAATATCGTCTGCCGCTGCGAGACCGTCACCGAGGCGGAGATCCGCGCGGCGATCCGCCGCCCCGTGGGGGCGCGGAGCGTGGACGGCGTGAAGCGCCGCACGCGCGCGGGCATGGGGCGCTGCCAGGGCGGCTTTTGCAGCCCCCGCGTGGCGGAGATTCTCTCCGAGGAGCTGCACATCCCCATGACCGATGTGACCAAGTGCGGCGGCGGCAGCTATCTGCTCAGCAGCACCATTCTGGACGCGCTGAAGGAGGAAAAGTAAGATGACACAGCAGGAATACAGCGTGCAGAGAGTGGATGTGCTGGTGATCGGCAGCGGCCCTGCGGGTCTTGCGGCCGCCATTGCCGCCCGTGAGGATGGCGTGGAAAATCTGCTGGTGCTCGAGCGCGAGCATACGAGCGGCGGCATCCTGTGCCAGTGCATCCACAACGGCTTTGGCCTGCACCGCTTCAAAGAGGAACTGACCGGCCCGGAGTACGCCCAGCGCGACATCGACCGCGCCCGCGAGCTGAACATTCCCATCCAGTGTGACACAACGGTCCTCTCTGTGGATGGAGAGCGCCGCGTCACCTGCGTCAGCGCCGAGCACGGCCTTCAGACCATTGAGACGGGCGCGATCGTGCTGGCGATGGGCTGCCGCGAGCGCCCGCGCGGCGCGCTGGGAATTCCCGGCACCCGCTGCGCCGGCATCTACTCCGCCGGCACCGCGCAGAAATTCGTGAATATGGAAGGCTTCATGCCCGGCAAGCGCGTGGTCATTCTCGGCAGCGGCGACATTGGCCTCATCATGGCCCGCCGCATGACGCTGCAAGGCGCCAAGGTGCTTGCCTGCGTGGAGCTGATGCCCTATTCTTCGGGCCTGAACCGCAACATCGTGCAGTGCCTGAACGACTATGATATCCCCCTCTACCTGAGCCATACCGTCACCGATATTCAGGGCCGCGAGCGGTTGAGCGGCGTGACCGTTTCGAAGGTGGACGAAAATCGCCGTCCCATCCCCGGCACGGAGATCCACTTCGACTGCGATACGCTGCTGCTCTCCGTGGGACTGATCCCGGAAAACGAGCTGAGCGCGCTTGCGGGCGTGGAGCTCTCGCCGCTGACCTCCGGGGCAACGGTCGACGACCAGTTGCAAACGAGCGTTCCTGGCATCTTTGCCTGCGGCAACGTACTGCATGTGCACGATCTTGTCGACCATGTGAGCCGCGAGAGCTTCAAGGCAGGTCACGCGGCCGCCGCGTATGCAAGGGGCGAGAAGAATACCGCCCCCACCGCCCGCGTGCTGGACGGCGAGGGTGTGCGCGGCGTGGTGCCGCAGCGCATCCGTCTTCATGGCGATGAAAGCCGGGAGGTGGAGCTGATGTTCCGCCCGAGCGGGGTCTTCAAGAACGCCTCGGCGGTGGTGCGCAGCGGCGAAAAGGAGATCGCCCGCAAGCGCGCCCCCATCTTTACCCCCGGCGAGATGGCCGTCATTCCGCTCAAGGGCGAGGTGGTGGCTGCGCTCGACGGCGCCGACATCACCGTGAGCATGGAAAGGAACTGATGCAAAATGGAACAGAACATTACCTGCATTAACTGCCCCATGGGCTGCCGCATGAGCGTCACGGTGGAAAACGGAGTCGTGACGGCAGTACGCGGCAACACCTGCAAGCGCGGCGAAAAATATGCGCAGCAGGAGTGCGTCGCTCCCGAGCGCATGGTGACGGCGGTGCTCCCCGTAGAGGGACGCAAAATGCCCGTGAGCGTGAAGACGCGCAGCCCCATTCCCAAAAAAGAGATCGCACACTGTATGCAGCAGCTCGCTCTGGTGCACCTCGCCGCGCCTGTTCGCGCGGGCGACGTTGTGCTTGCCGATGTCTGCGGCAGCGGCGTGGATGTGATCGCCACCAAAACGGTCGAGTGACCGCCGCGTATCCTGAAATTTCCGCGCCCCGCATCACGCGGGGCGCTCAATAAAAAAGGGACGGTGCATGAGATATGAAAAGAGCAAAGCTGACAGCGCAGCAGCAGAAGAAGAGGGACGCTCTGCTGGATGTTTTAACGGTCCTGTTTGCCTGCCCGCTCATCTCGGCGGCGATCGCGGTATTCAATGTGCCGAACGATATCGCGCCAGGCGGCGTGGCGGGTCTTTCCACGGCACTGGCCGCGGTATTTCCGCCCATCAGCGTGGGTGTTTGGATGGTCATGCTCAATACGCCGCTGCTGCTGGCGGCATGGCGCAGATTCAAGCGCCGCGCGCTCATCATGACGCTCGCGGCCACCGGCTCGGTCTCCGTGCTGGTGGATGTGTTCGGTATGCTGCTGCCGGCGTACTCCAATAACCCCCTGCTCGCGGCGATCGCGGGCGGCACATTTACGGGCATTGGCGCGGGACTGCTGCTGCAGCGGGGCATCAGCACCGGCGGAACAGATCTTCTGGCGCTGCTGCTGCGAAGGATCTTTCCGAACCTGCGCACGGGAATGCTGATGCTTTGCATCGATACCTCGGTCGTCACCTTTGCGGTCATCGTCTTTCGCGATATTGAGGTCGCCCTGTATTCAGCGATCGCGATCTTCATTGTTTCAAAGATCGTCGACGCCATCGCGCAGGGCGTGGACTACGCCAAGGTTATCTACACCGTGACGGAGCACGGCGACGAGGTCTCGCGCGCGGTCACCGAGCGCGCCGACCGCGGCACGACGCTCGTACAGGCGCAGGGCGGCTATGCGCGCGGCGAAAAGCAGATCGTCATCACCGTTGCCCGCCGCAACAGCCTTGCCCAGATCCTGCGCATCATCAAAGAGACCGACCCGAACGCCTTTACCTTCGTCACCGACTCGACCGAGGTGCACGGCCAGGGCTTTAAGGTGTAGTGAGAGCGCTCAGAGCGCCCCGCGCAGCATTGCGAGCCATTCGACAAGTTTCGACTTGACGACGATGCCGCCCGCGCAGTCCTTTGTCAGGATGCCGTCGCACAGCGGCGCGAAGGCCGCGCTCCACCACTGGAGCGTATTTTGCCCGCGCGCGGCGCAATAAAGCAGCATCGCTGCGAGACCAAGCATCAGGGAAAGCTCAAATTTCGTCCATTTCATCAAAAAAAACCGCCCATCTCAAGAAGATACCTTGAGTATGGGCGGTTTTCCCGTTTCTTAAACAAATTCGGTGCAGAAAGTCATGACGCGCTCGCTTTGCAGCGCGCGGCAGGCGCTCCGGCAGACATCCTCCTCGCGGAAAAGGCCGAATACGGCGCTGCCCGAGCCGGTCATTGCCGCGCAGAGCGCGCCGTTTTCGGCAAGCGTGCGCTTGATCTCCTCGATGCGCTCTCGCTGCGTCTCGGGCAGCACCTGCTCAAAGACGTTGCGCACGTTTGCACACAGCGTGTCCGTGTCGCCGTGCTCGATGGCGGCGAGCATCGCGTCCGTATCAGGACGGTCGGTGATCGTCACGCCGTCTACGCGCGCGAAGAGCGCGGGTGTGGAGATCGGGAAGTCCGGCTTGCAGACGGCGGCGAAGCACCGCGGCGCGGGGGAGAGGACGGTCAGCTTTTCGCCGCGGCCCTCGGCCAGCTGCGTGCCGCCGCGGATGCAGAAGGGAACATCACTGCCGACCGCCGCGCCGATCTGCTCGAGCCGCTCGTCCGTGAGGGCGGGGGAGACAAGATCGCGCAGCGCGCGCAGCACCGCCGCGGCATCTGCGCTGCCGCCTGCCATGCCGGCCTCGGACGGAATGCGCTTTATAAGCGCGATGTCGATGCTGCCGCCGTATTCCATCGCCTCGCAGAAGGCTCTCGCCGCCTTAACGGCGAGGTTGCGCTCGTCGCAGGGCAGCGCCGCGCCGTCGACGCGGCAGGTGATGCCTTTGCCGTCTGTGAGCGTGACGGTCACATCGTCGTGGAGCGAAATGGTCTGCATGACCATTTTCATCTCGTGGTAGCCGTCATCGCGCTTGCCGAGAATGTCGAGCGTCAGGTTGAGCTTGGCATAGGCGGGGATGTTTATGCTGCGCACGGGCGCCTCGACCGGCGCGTCGAGCGATCTTCCGCAGTGCGGGCAGTATTTGAGGTAACGGTCGCGCCCGAGCTGCTCGCCGCAGTGCGGGCAGCGATAGTAGAGAGACCAGACCGCGCCGGAGGCAAGGATGAGCACGATGCCGAGCACCGTCAGCACCGTGATGCCGCCCTGCGCGCCGAAAAAGCCGATCAGCGCGCCGCTCAGTATCAGAGAGGTCTGGAGCTTCGGGGCGCTGCGAAAGTCAACAAGGGGCTTTTTGTCGTTCATTGCGGCCTCCTTCTGCGCTCAGCGTTTCTTTTTCTTGTGCTGGATTTTCTTCTTCTGCTCGGGCTCCGGCTCGCTTGCGACCCATGTGCCGCAGTGCGGGCAGCGCTTGGGCGAACCGCGGCCGAGGTGCTCGCCGCACTTGGGGCAGCGGTAAAAGCGCCACCAGACGATGAGAGAAGCGCCCATCATCATGAGGCCGACGAGCGCGGCGACGGTGTTTTGAAAGCCCCACGCGCCGACGAGGGAGACCACTGCGCCGCCCCAGAGCAATACGTCCTGCCATATCCTGGCTGTTTTCAAATCCATAGGGAATCCTCCTGATGAGAAAAGCGCCGCAAGGCGGCGCTTTTCTGCAATGGTTACATTAGATTAGCGGATCTTGCGCGCCTCGATGTAGTAGCGCTTGTCCTGCGCATGGCCCATGGAGAAGGTCTTGCGCGGCAGCACGCCGTCAGCCATGACGGTCTTGAAGAGCTGCTCCTTGCCCATCGCGGGCAGCAGGAAGCCCATGTTGCCCTCCTTGGAGCCGAGCTCGCGGGTGACTTCATCGCCGTGGATGTAGTCGACCTCGCCGCCGAACTGCTTGAGGTACTCGTCGATGAAGGCCTGCAGCGTGCCGACGGCAAGCTGGACCTTCGGGTCGGGAACGGTGATGAAATCGTCATGACCGGCCCAGCAGACCTCGATGACGTGGCCCTCGCCCTTGCCCTCGTGGGCGTTGGGGTAGAACTTCTTGAACTCTTCCATGAACTTCTCATGGTCGACGCCGAAGAGCACGCGGTGGATGGGCTCGAACTGGAGCGCGTCGTCGTGGTTGTTCACGACCTCGACAAGTGCGTAGCGGGAGGGCAGCGCGAGGTATTCCTCGGGCGTCTTGCCCTTCTTCTGCTCTTCATAGCAGGCCTTGGCGGTGGCGAGGGAGTGGTTGCCGTCGCCCACGGCGAACAGCAGCGGAGCCACGCCGGAAACGCCGTACTTGCTCTTCATCGCCTCGTCGGTCGTAAGGCCGGTCAGTGCGTCGGCCACGGCGTCGATCTGCGCGTCGGAGAGCTTGTAGCCCTTGATGTGGCCGCCGTTCTCCATGAGGTCGAAGTCATAGACGCTCTCCATCGTGCCGGCAGCGGCGGTCAGCGGCTCGATGACGGTCTTTTCGGGGTCGTCGATCAGCAGCATGACGTGGGGCAGCTCAATGGGGGCGTTGCGGCGCACGCGGGCGCGCGGGGGGATACGGTCGAGCACGGTGCCCTCGGTGGCACGGATGAGCGCGCCGGAGCCGGGGGTGAAGTCGTACTGATCGAGGTCGATCATGCCGATGAGGCCGTGGCGGATCTTGCCGTCGCTCTGGCCGCGCTCAATATAAATGAGGGAGTCTTTGAGCGTTTCAAAGATGCCCTCGCTGAGATACTTGCTCATGGAAGCGTTGATGTCGGCGATGAACTCGTCAACATTGGGGGCTTTCAGGTTGGCCTCGGGCAGGATGAGGCGGCGGGTGGACGGCGCATCGCCGACGGTCTTCTCCACGCGCTCCCAGTACTCGGGCTCAGAGGTGAACTGGTCGCAGGCAACAACAGCCCACTTGCTCATATCCACATTCTTGGGCAGCAGAATGTCGGAAGGATAGAAGCCGAGCTTGGAAAACTTTTCGTTCATGGTGGTTCCTCCTGATGATAATGATCCGAAAAAGCATCATTGCTCTTCCGGCGCGGTTGCATCCTTTAAAGTATACAATAACCGCAGTGGAAAAAGCAATGGAGAAAGTAAAAAAATGTCTTATTTTCCGAGCATTTTGCTTTTGCGCCGTGCTTGACGGCAGGGGTGTGATGTGATATCTTGTCGGATACTGCTGAAATAGAAGGGTGAGAACTGTGAGTCAATACGCTGATCTCGGGCAGGGAAACGTCAAAAAGCTGCTCTTTTCCCTCTCCGTGCCGACGATCACCTCCCAGATCGTCAATATGCTCTACAATCTGGTCGACCGCGTGTTCATCGGCCACATGCAGCCGGCGGAAACGGTCGGCAAGCTCGCGCTCACGGGCGTGGGCGTGTGCCTGCCGATCATCATGGTCATCGCGGCCTTTGCCTCGCTCATGGCCATCGGCGGCGCGCCGCGCGCCTCGATCGCCGAGGGCGCGGGCGAGCGCGGGAAGTCTGAGCGCATCATGGGCAACTGCCTGACGATGCTGCTCATCACCTCGCTCGTGCTGACGATCGTTTTTGAGCTGTTTGCGGAAAAGCTGCTGCTGCTCTTCGGCGCGAGCGAGAACACCGTGGGCTACGCGCTCGACTATATGCGCATCTACGCTCTCGGCACGGTCTTCGTCCAGCTCACGCTCGGCATGAACGCCTACATCACGGCGCAGGGCTTTGCCACCGTGAGCATGAAGACGGTGCTCATCGGCGCGCTGCTCAACATCGCGCTCGACCCTCTTTTTATCTTTGTGTTCGGTCTCGGCGTGCGCGGGGCGGCGCTGGCAACGGTGCTTTCTCAGGCGGTGTCGGCTTTGTGGGTGATGGCCTTCCTCACGGGGAAGAAGACGCACTGGCATCTGAAACGCGAGAACCTCCGCGTGAGCGCGAAGGTCGTGCTGCCGTGCATCGCGCTGGGCCTTTCCCCCTTTGTGATGCAGTCGACCGAGAGCCTCATTGCCATCTGCTTCAACGCTTCTCTCCTGCGCTACGGCGGGGACGTGGCGGTGTGCGCGATGACGGTGATGACGAGCGTCATGCAGTTTTCCAGCATGCCGCTCCACGGGCTGACGCAGGGCGCACAGCCCATCGTGAGCTACAACTTCGGTGCGCGGAATGCTCAGCGCGTGCGCGAGGCGTTTTCCTGCCTGCTGCGCGCCTGCCTGAGTTATTCGATGGCGATCTGGCTCCTTGTTGAGCTTTTCCCGAGCGTCTTCGTCCGCATCTTCAACAGCGATCCCGCTCTTGTCGCCTACGCCTCGCGCTCTGTGCGCATCTATATGGCGTGCAGCGGTATTTTCGGCATCCAGATCGCCTGCCAGCAGACGTTTGTGGCGCTCGGCAACGCGAAGACCTCGCTCTTCCTCGCCGTGTGGCGCAAGATCATCCTGCTCGTCCCGCTCATCTACATTTTGCCCTGCTTCTTTGCCGACAAGGCCTTTGCGGTCTTTCTGGCAGAGCCGGTCGCCGATTTCGGCGCGGTGGTGATGACGAGCGTGATGTTCTACCGCCAGTTCCGCCGCTCGATGCGCGAGCTGGAAGGAACAAAAGAATGACGGAAAACAATAAAAGGAGGGCTAAGCCCTCCTTTTATGATTTCGCATGGCCGCCGCTTTCCGTCGGCGCGGCCTCCCGAAACAGCATCGTGATGCACCAAAGACCGGCAAGTCCCACGAGCGTGTAGATCACGCGGCTGAGCATCCCGATCTGACCGCCGAAGAGAAAGGCGACGCAGTCGAAGCCGAACAGTCCCACGCTTCCCCAGTTGAGCGCGCCGATGATGGCGAGAATGAGCGCGATCTTATCGATGAGCATAGAGTACCCTCCTTCGCATGGATTCATCGCCGCTAGTGTTTCCGCACGCGGGAAAAATATGCACGCAGCGCTTTCTTCATTGCCGCGGGACAAAAAATATGGTACACTTGCTGCAAAATGAGACGAAAAAAGGGGGGCGGAATGCTTGCTGCATCTTCTGATGGGCCGCGCGCGCACGGGCAAATCCGAGCGCGTGCTGAAAAGGATCGCGGAATTGGGCGATTCCTCGCAGCAGATATTGCTTGTGCCGGAGCACGCCTCGCACGTGGCGGAGATGGACGTGTGCCGCGCCTGCGGCGACGCGGCCTCGCGCCACGCAGAGGTATTGACCTTCAAACTGCTCTCCACGCGCGTGCTGCAAGTTTGCGGCGGCAGCGCGGACGTGACGCTCGACGCGGGCGGAAAGCTCCTGACGCTCCAGCGCGCGCTCACTGAGCTTGCGCCGTCGCTCAAGGTCTACCGCAGGGCGTCGCAGCGCGCGGCGTTTTTAGAGAGCCTGCTCGACGTGATGGAGGAGCTGCAAGCCTACGCCGTCTCGCCGGAAACGCTCGCCGAGCGCGTCGAAGACCTTGAGGGCGAGAGCGGCGACAAGCTGCGCGACATCGCGCTTTTGTACGGCGTCTATCTTGCCAAACTCAACGCGCCGGGGCGCGACGCGCGCGAGGCACTGCAAAAGCTGGAGGAGCACCTGGTGGAATCGGGCTACATCGACGGGAAAGACGTGTTTCTGGACGGCTTTTCTTACTTTACGGGGCGTGAGCTGCGCATCCTGCGCATCCTGCTGCGCCGCGCGAAGAGCGTGACGGTCACGCTGCTGGGCGACGATGGCGACCGGGAGCTATTTTCGGCGGGGCTGCGCGTGCGCGCGCAGCTCATCGCGCTTGCGCGCGACGCGGGCGTTCCCTGCGAGGAAGAAACGCTTGCGCCAAGCGGCGATAGCGGCGCGCTTTCACACATCGAGCGCTGCTTTTTCGGCCCTGCGCGCACGTTGGCGGGCGGCACGGACGCCGTCGCGCTCTACGAGGCGGGCAGCGCCTACAGCGAGTGCGAATGGGTCGCCGCGCAGATCCTCTCGCTCGTGCGCGAGCAGGGCTACCGCTACCGCGACATCACGGTCACGGCGCGGAACCTTGAAAGCTATGCCGCCGCGCTGCAAACAGCCTTTGCGCGCTTCGGCATCCCGCTCTACTATGCCCATCGGAGCGACATTCTGCAAAGCGCCGTCCTGACGCTGCTGCTCGGCGCGCTCGACGCGGCAACGGGCGGATTTGAATACGAGGATGTGTTCCGCTGCCTCAAAACGGGGCTTGCGGGGCTTACGATGGAGGAATGCGACCTCCTTGAAAACTACGCGCTCAAGTGGGAGGTGCGCGGGAGGGCATGGACGCGGGAAGCGCCGTGGAGCGCGCACCCCGATGGCTACGGCGCGGACTGGACGGACGAGGCGAGAGAGCGTCTCGCGGCGGTGAACGCGCTCAGAGCGCGCGTGCAGGGTCCGTTCGCGCATCTCAAGGAGGGCGTGGGCGGCAGCGGCGCGGCGGAGAAAAAGGTCCGCGCGCTCTACGACTACTTAGAAGAGATCGACCTGCCGGATGCGCTGCAAGCGCAGACCGAGCGCCTCTTTTCCGAAGGAGAGGCACAGCGCGCCGAGGAAACGGCGCAGCTGTGGACCATCCTCTGCGGTGTGATGGATCAGTTTGTGGAGATCCTGGGCGACACGGTGCTCGGCGCTGAGGAATTCGCCCAGCTCTTCCGCCTTGTGCTGACGCAGTACAGCGTGGGCACAATCCCCGTGACGCTGGACGCGGTGAACCTCTGCGAGATGACGCGAAACGACCGCCATACGGTGCGCGCGCTCTTCCTGCTCGGCGCGAACGACGGCGTGCTGCCCGCGGCGGAAACGGGCGGCGGCGTGCTGCGCGACGAGGACAGAGAGGCGCTCGAGCAGCGCGAGATCTTCCTTGCGCCGCACGGCATGGAGCAGTTCCGGCTGGAAATTCAGAACCTTTACGCCTCTCTCGCCCAGCCGACGGAAAAGCTGACGCTTTCCTACCCCGTGTCGGACGGCGCGGGCGGAGAGAAGCGCCCCTCGTTTGCCATCGGGCGCATCGCGCGCCTGCTGTCGGACGTAAAGGTAGAGAAAGAGGACGCCAATAGGGCATATCGCCTGACGGCAAAGGACGCGGCGCTCGAGTATGCGGGCGAGCACATCGGCGGCGCGCTGTGGCAGTATTTCGAAGGCAGAGCCGATGCGGAGAGCGCGCTTGCGGCGATGCGCGCGGCAGCGCGCACCACGCGCGGCAGACTCTCGCGCAGCGCGGTGCGCTCGCTCTACGGCGATGCGCTGCGCCTGTCCGCCTCGCAGATGGACAAGGCGCGCGCGTGCCACTTTGCCTACTTTCTGCGCTACGGCCTGCGCGCAAAGGAGCGCACGGGCGCGGGCTTTGACGCCCCGCAGATCGGCACCTTCGTGCATGATGTGATGGAGCATACGCTGCGCGCGGCAAAGACGCGCGGCGGATTGCACACGCTTGAAAAGGCGGCGCTGCACGCGCTGGTGCAGGAGGCCATCGCGGACTACAAGGCGCGCGTGCTGCCGGATCTTTCGGAAAAGAGCGTACGCTTCCGCTACCTCTTTGACCGCCTGTGCGATTCCACGCAGCGCATCATGGACGAGGTGGCGGACGAACTCAAGCACTCGGACTTTGAGCCGATGGCATTCGAGCTTGCCTTCGGGCCGGGCGGGCAGATGCCCGCCATCACCGTGCGCGAAAAGGGCAACACCGCGCGTGTGGTCGGAAAGGTCGACCGCGTGGACGGCTGGGAGCACGGCGGAAAGCTCTATCTGCGCGTTGTGGACTATAAGACAGGGCGCAAGAGCTTTGACCTTGCGGAAGTGCGCTACGGACTGGGCCTACAGATGCTGCTCTACCTCTTTGCGCTCGAACAGGCGGGCGGCGCGCTCTTCGGCGGGAAGGAGATCGTCCCGGCGGGCGTTCTCTATACGCCCGCGCGCGAGCCGATGCTGCGCTGCGCGCGCGACACTGCGCCGGAAAAGATCGAAAAGGCGCGTAAAAAGGAACTCAGGCGCAGCGGCATGGTGTTGGAAGAGCCTGCTGTCCTGCAAGCGATGGAGCACAGCGCGCTCGAAGAGCCGAGTTATCTTCCCATCGCGGTGAAAAAGGACGGCACGGTGGCGGGAAACCTTGCCTCCGAGGGGCAGTTTGAAAAGCTCGCCCGCTATGTGGACCGCGTGCTGCGTGAGATCGCAGGCGAGGTCTTCTCCGGCAACATCGACGCCGACCCCTACGCGCGCACGCCGCAGCAGTCGGCCTGCACATACTGCGAGTTCGCAAGTGCCTGCCACTTCGAAGAGGGCAGCGGCAGCGACCGCATGGAATACATCAAGGCAACGAAGAACGACGAATTCTGGCAGCATATCGATGAGGTGAACGGAGAGGAGGCGCGCGAGGATGGCTGAAAAACTGACGAACGAACAGCAAGCGGCGGTGGACAGCCGGGAGCGCAGCCTCCTTGTCTCCGCGGCGGCAGGCTCGGGCAAGACGAAGGTGCTCGTCGAGCGGCTCTTTTCCTACGTGGAGCGCGAGGGCGCGGATCTTGACGATTTTCTCATCATCACCTACACGCGCGCCGCGGCGAGCGAGCTGCGCGGCAAGATCGCCAAGGCGCTCACCGAGCGCATGGAGCGCGACCCCGGCAACGAGCATCTGCGGCGGCAGATGCTGCGCGTTTACCGCGCGGACATCAAAACGGTGGACGCCTTCTGCACCGCGCTCCTGCGCGAGAACTGCCACCTGCTTGGCGAGGACGCGCGCGGCCACGCGCTGCGGCCGGATTTCCGCGTGCTGGACGAGAACGAAGCGCAGGTGCTGCGCGAGCGCGTGCTCGCGCGTACGCTGGATGATTTTTACGACCGCCTGACGGACGGCGGCGTGCTGCTTGCTGACACGCTCGGCGCGGGGCGCGACGACAGCGCGCTCGAGGCGCTGGTGCTCGAGCTGCACGCGAAGTTGCAGGCGCAGCCCTATGAGGACAAGTGGCTTGACGCGCAGCGCGCGTTCTGGCGCGCCGTGCCGGAGAAGGTCGAGGATACGCCCTACGGCAGGATCCTCTTAAACGAAGTGCGGCGCAAGGCGCGCCATTGCAGGGATCTTCTGAGCCGCGCGGCGCAGGAGATGTGCGCAAACGACGCGCTGAACCAGAAGTACGCGCCCGCCTTCTTGGATGTCTCCTTGCAGCTTGGCGCGCTGGAAGAGAAGACGAAGGAGGGCTGGGACGCTTCGCGCGGCACGGCGATCACGTTTCCCCGCCTCTCGGCGGTGAAGGACAGCGACGGCGGCGAGATGAAAGCGCGCATGAAGGGCCTCTGGGATAACTGCAAGGGAACGGTCAAGGGCCTTTCCGAGATCTTCTCCGCATCGTCCGACGAGGCGGCGGCGGACCTTCGCGCGATGGCGCCCGCCATGCTCGCGCTCATCGACCTGACGAAGGAGTTTTCCCGCCGTTACAACGAGGAAAAGCGCCGGAAGAACGCGGCGGACTTTTCCGATGAGGAGCACGAGGCGATCCGCCTTCTCATCGGAGAGGACGGCACGCCGACGGAGCTTGCCCACCTTGTCAGCACGCGCTACCGCGAGATCATGGTGGACGAGTATCAGGATACCAACGAGGTGCAGAACCGCATTTTTGACGCGATATCCCGTAAAGGGGAAAACCTTTTCACGGTCGGCGACGTGAAGCAGAGCATTTACCGCTTCCGCCTGGCAGACCCGCGCATCTTTTTGCAGCATTACAACACATGGCCGCCCCTTGCGGCGGCGGGCGAGCATGAGAGTGCGAAGCTCCTGCTCTCGCGCAATTTCCGCTCGCGCAAGGAGGTGCTGGAGGCGACGAATTTCGTCTTCTGCAACATTCTTTCCGAGGAAATGGGCGAGCTTGACTACGGCGAGGACGAAATGCTGCGCCCCGGCGCGAGCTATGTGCCGTCCGATCGCTGCGGCGCGGAGTTCCACCTGCTCGACCTGCCGGCGCAGACGGGCGAGCGGCGCGTGCGCGCGAGCGAGGCCGAGGCCGCTTTCGTCGCGGACTATATCCGCGATATGCTGGCAAGTAAATTCCCTGTACAGGACGATGAGACGAAAGAGCTGCGTCCCGTGCGCGAGGAGGACATCGTCATCCTGATGCGCTCGCCGCGAACGCGCCTTGCAGACTTCCGCCGCGCGCTGGAGTCGCGGGGAGTGCGCTGCGCCTCGGACGCGGGCGGCGACTTTTTCGCCGCGACGGAGATCGCGGTGCTCTTCTCGCTCCTGCAAGTCATCGACAATCCGCGTCAGGATGTACCGCTGCTGTCGGTGCTGAGATCGCCGCTCTTCGGCTTCACGGCCGATGAGCTCGCGCAGATCCGCGCAAAGCGGAAAAGCGGCGACTTTTATGATGCACTGCTCGCCGATGAGAGCGAGAAGACGGCGCGTTTTCTCGCCCAATTGCGCGCGCTCCGCGAGCGGGCGGCGTCGCTTCGCGTGCGGGAGCTGCTCGATGAGATCTACCGCGCCTGCCATGTGATGGCGGTGTTCGGCGCGATGACGGATGGACAGGCGCGCAAGGAAAACCTGCTTGCCTTTTTGCAGCTGAGCGAGGATTTTGAGCGCGCGGGACACTTGGGGCTTTTCTCCTTCGTCAGCGCCCTGCGCGCCCAGCTTGCGAGCGGGGAGGCGAACGCGCCGCAGGGCGCGGGCGTGAGCGGCGGCGTGCGCATCATGTCGATCCACAAGTCGAAGGGCCTTGAGTTCCCGGTGGTCATTTTGTCGGATCTTGCGCGGCGCTTCAGCAACATGGACTTCCAGAGCTCGGTGCTGGTGCATCCGCAGCTTGGCCTTGGCCCGGTGTGCGTGGATACGCAGCGGCGCATCCAGTACCCGACACTTGCGCGCCAGGCGCTCGAGCACACGCTGCGGCGCGAGGCCAAGGCCGAGGAGATGCGCGTGCTCTACGTTGCGATGACGCGCGCGAAGGAAAAGCTCGTGATGGTGCACACGCAGGCGAACGCGCGCAGCCGCGTCCGGGACCTTCTGGCCGTGAGCTCGTGTCCCGTGCTGCCGGAGGCCGTGGATGACGGCAAGTGCATGGGGGACTGGATCATGCTGCCGCTTTTGCAGCGCAGCGAAGCGTATGCGCTCCGCGCGTTTGCCGAGCAGAGCGGCGAGGGCCGCTTTTTTGCCGACGAAACGCCGTGGACCGTGTGCGTGCACGACGCGCTGAGCGCCTTTGCGCCCGCGGCAGAGGAAGAGACGGCGCACGAGGATACGCCGCGGGCAGAGGAAATGCGCGTGGACACTTTGGCGCTCGAGTACGAATACCCCCACCGCGCAGAGACGCTCCTGCCCGCAAAGCTCACGGCAACGCAGCTCAAGGGCCGTGCGCTGGACGAGGAGATCTCCGAGAATACGGCGCTGCCGCCCAGACTGCGCACCCTATGTAAGCCAAAGTTTCTTGCAGGGAAGGCGGCGCTTACGGGCGCCGAGCGTGGCACGGCGATCCATCTTGCGATGCAGTACCTCGACTTTTCCCGCGCAGAGGACGAGGCGGGCGTGCGCGCGCAGATCGAGATGATGCGCACGCAGCGCAAGCTGACGGACGAGCAGGCGCGGGCCGTGGATGTGCGTGCGATCGTGCGCTTTTTGCAAAGTCCGCTTGCGGCGCGCATCCGAAGGAGCGAAAGCGTTCTGCGCGAATATCGCTTCTCGCTGCTGCGCCCTGTGCGGGAGTTTGCGAACGTGGACGCGGATGACGCGGTACTCTTGCAGGGCGTTGTGGACTGCTTCTTTGAAGAGGGCGGCGAGCTCGTGGTCGTGGACTTCAAGACCGACCGCGTCTCGCGCGATGACCTCGAGGAGCGCGCCGCACACTATCGCCCCCAGCTCGAGGCCTACTCCATGGCGCTCGCGCGCGTGACGGGAAAACGGGTCAAGGAAAAGCTGCTGTACTTCTTCTCCGCCGGGGAAGAAGTGCGGCTGTAATGCGGGGCGGATATCCCGCGCAGAACAAGAAAAGAGGCATCCGCCAACGGCGGATGCCTCTTTTACTTCTATTCACGGCTCATACGAGGAAAAATTCGAGGATAAACACCGTGGCGCAGCAGAGGAGCGACACGGGCAAAAGCCCCAGCCCGCACCACGAGCACGCGATGCCCACGAGCATGGCCGCCGCGCCCGCAACGGGCGACTGTGTGGCGTGCATGATGGCGGGGAAGGTCATCACCGAGAGCGTGACATAGGGCACATAATAGAGAAACGAGCGCAGGAAGGGGCTGCGGATGGGCTTGCGGATGAGCGTGAGCGGCAGGACACGGATGAGATAGGTCGTGAGCGCCATGACGAACAGATAGAGATAGGTTTTCATGCGACGAGATCATCCTCCTTATGCGGAAACAGGATGGCGGCGAGCGCGGAGATGACGATGGTCAGGATCAGGATCCTCATTCCTTCGGACAGCTCGCGCGTGAAGGGCAGGACGCTTGCGAGGAACGAGCAGGCAAAGCTCACGCCAACGCAGGCGAGCACGGTGCGGTTCTGGCGGCTGACGGGAATGATGATGGCGATGAACATGCCGAAGAGCATGACGGAAAAGCCGCTCTCCGCCCACGCGGGCATGAGGTTGCCGAGCAGCACGCCGAGCACGGTGCCGAGACTCCAGCACGGCATGGCGGCGCACATCGCGCCGAGGTAATAGTGCACATCGAGATAGCCCGGCTGCGCAACGGCAAGGCCGAAAAGCTCATCCGTGAGGTCGTAGGCGATGAGCATCCGCCAGGCGAGCGGCGTGTCGGGCGAGAGGTGCTGGCTGAGCGCGCAGCTCATCAGAAGGTAGCGCGCGTTGACGACCAGCATCATCAGCGCAATGGCCCAAAAGCCCGCGTCGGCGGCGATGATGGTGATGCCGCCGTACTCGCCGGAGGAGGCGTTATTCAAAAAGCTGAGCAGAAAGCCCTGAAAGATGCTCAGATGCGCGCTGTGTGCGCTGATGCCGACGCCGAAGCTGACGGCAAAGTAACCGAGGGCGATGGGCGCGCCGTCGCGCAGACCGCGCAGGAAACCCCGCTGATGCATAGCAAAAATCCTTCTCTCTTTTACTTGGAAAAGCCGCGTATTGCCGCAGCGAACGCTATTATACGTCGAAGATTGACAGAAGTAAAGAGGGCGTGTATCATAAAAACGCATGACCGGAAGGAGGGACGCGATGGAGCTGAAGGTAAAGTTTTTTTCCGCGCTGAGCGCAAAGGAGCTGCACGATATTTACAGGCTGCGCGTGTCGGTTTTCGTGGTGGAGCAGCGCTGCCCCTATCAGGAGGTGGACGACGCGGACGAGCGGGCGTACCACGTCTGGCTCGAAGAGGACGGCGCGATCCGCGCGTATCTTCGCGTGCTCGAGCCGGGCGCCGCGTTTCCCGAGTGCGCCATCGGGCGCGTGATCGCCGCCGAGCGCCGGCGCGGACTGGGAACGCGCATCGTTGCGGAGGGGCTGCGCGTTGCGCAGGAGAAATACGGCGCGGACAAGGTGCGTATCGAGGCGCAGACCTACGCGCGGACGCTCTACGAGCGTCTGGGCTTTGTGCAGACGACGGAGGAGTTTTTGGAGGACGGTATCCCGCACATCGGGATGCTGTGGCAAAGAAAGTGAAGATTTTCCCGAAAAGGCGGAAAATTTCTCTTGCAATTTGACAGAAAGCGTGGTAACATACCAAATGGCTTTGTTATCAAGGTACATTTGGATCGGAAAGAGGTGAACACGAGCAATGAAGGAAGGAATCCATCCCAATTATCAGCAGACTACTATTACTTGCGCCTGCGGTAATGTGATTGAGACAGGTTCCACCAAGCAGAATATCAAGGTGGAAGTGTGCTCTAAGTGTCACCCCTTCTTCACTGGTAAGCAGAAGCTGGTCGATACCGGCGGCCGCGTTGCCAAGTTCAACAAGAAGTTCGGCCTGAACTAATTCAATCACAAAAGCAGCTCTGCTACGGCAGAGCTGCTTTTTTCTGCTTTTTTGGAACGCTCAGTTTTGTCCGTCGGGATATTCGACGATGAAGGGGAGAGAGCCGAGGAGATCAAGATCGTTTGTCTCATCACAATCGTCTCCGTCTTCTGTGCTGCGCGCTTCAAAGAGACGGGCGCGCAGGGTGATGCCATCCGAAAGATCGACGATCAGCTCGCAGACGAGCGGCGTCGTTTCAAGCGGGAGGGAGAAGGATGCCGGTTTCTTGTCGGCGATGGTGAGGTCATAATACGCAACATCCTGCGGAATGCAGATGGCCTCGGCGCTGTCGCTGTTGATCGCGGTGACGATGGGCGCATCCGAGCACGACGATGCCGCAAGCGGCACGCGCTCGAGGATCTTTCCCGCGCGGCTGTATGTAAGGCAGGCACTGCGAATGGAAGCGCGAGACAGCGCGCCGAGCGAAATACTGCCGGAAAGGCTCGCGTCGGAAGAGGGCCTAAAGTGATATTCCCACGGCTTGCCGGTGCTGCGGCTGTAGGAATAGGGGATATAGAGATAGCTGACCTGCGGGAGAGCGTTGTCCTTGAGAGAATTGATCGAGCCAAGGTCTCCCGACTGCTTTGCGCCGTCCTTTTCAAAGCTGACGCTGACATCGAGATCATTGCTCAGCGCAAGCGTCACTTCACCGGTGAGATAACCGTGATCGTCCTGCGTGAGCGGCAGCCGATGGCAGTTCTCGGGAGAAGGGGCGTCGCGGTCGGTCACAAGAAGGCTCACGAGCGTCTCTTCGTCGATCGCCTTCGGCAGCAGCGAAAAGGCGAGCGTGCACTCCTTCTTTTTGAGGTCGACGTTCGTCACATCGTAGTCAAACTGCAAAACGAGGCTCGTTTCGCGCTCCAGAATATCCGAAACAGTGCTGCTGATGCCGTTGATCTGGTTGGAGAGACTGCTCTGCACGCCGTACAGCTCGCTGCGCAGGTCGTCCACCTGCGAACTGAGGGCATTGATGCGGCTATTGTAATGCGCGCCGACGGCGATGAGCGCGGCGAGCGCCACGGCCGCACCGCCGATGCTCTTCTTATGCTGCGCGCAGAAGGTGCGAAAGTCGGGCTTTGCCGCGGGAGCGTCTTCGGCTGTGTCCTGCGCCGTACTCTCGGCGGCGGGAGCGGCGGGGGAACTGTCCTGCTGCTCTTTGGCGTGCTCAAGGCTCAAAAGCGCGTCGACGGAGACCTGGTAGATCTTGCTCAGCTCGATGAGCTTTGGAAGCTCCGGCTGCGTCGCGCCGCTCTCCCATTTGGAAACGGCCTGACGCGAAACGCCGAGCTTTTCGGCAAGCTCTTCCTGCGACATACCGCTCGCGCGGCGCAGTTCGTATAGCTTTTCATAAAGTTCCATGCGTGATTCCTCCTTTGGGGAATGATGCTGCACCTGACGCCGTGCACTGCGCCTTTGCAGGAAAAGCATAGCAGGAAAACGGGAGAAAACACCACCAACCGGGCGTTTCTTTTTGTCAACCTGAGGTTGCGTCCACCCTATTTTCGCATGAAAGGGGCGGAAATGTCAATGAAAAGCGTTTTTACCTTTTCTTTTGGCGGAGAATACTCTATAATAAAAATGATTTGTACAGCGCCGCAGGGCGCGATAAGGAGAATCTATGGAAGCATTGAAAGAGAACAACGCGCCGCGCGACCGGGCGATCCTGGTCGGCCTTTCCTCGCCGCGGCTCGATAAAAAGGAAAACGCGGACGAGGAGAGCCTGGAAGAGCTGGGCGCGCTCGTTGAAACGGCGGGCGGCGTGAGCGTCGGCGTCGTGCTGCAAACGCTGCCCTCGCCCAATCCGCACACCTTCATCGGCGAGGGCAAGGTCACCGAGATCCGCGAGTTGGTGAAATCGCAAGAGGCGACGATGGTCATCTTCGACAATGACCTCTCGCCCTCGCAGATGCGCGTTTTGTGCGAGGAATTCGGCGTGCAGGTGCTCGACCGCAGCGGACTCATCCTCGATATCTTCGCCCAGCGGGCGAAGACGAAGGAGGGCCGCCTTCAGGTGGAGCTTGCGCAGTATCAGTACCTGCTGCCGCGCCTCATCGGTATGTGGACGCACCTGGAGCGTCAGGCGGGCACGTCGGGCAAGGGCCCCATCGGCTCGAAGGGCCCGGGCGAAACGCAGCTTGAGACCGACCGCCGCCACATCCACCGCAAGATCGACAAGCTCAAGTCCGACCTTGAGGAGGTGCGCCGCGTGCGCGCGACGCAGCGCGACCGCCGCAGCAAGAATGAGATCCCCGTCGTCGCCATCGTCGGCTACACGAACGCGGGCAAGTCAACGCTCCTGAACGCGCTGACCGGCGCGGGCATTCCCGCGAACGACCGCCTGTTTGACACGCTGGACACGACGACGCGCCTTCTCACGGTGTCCGACACGCTGGATGTCGTCATCTCCGACACGGTCGGCTTTATCCGAAAGCTGCCGCACCAGCTGGTCGAGGCCTTCAAGGCGACGCTCGAGGAGCTTGAATACGCCGACCTTCTGCTGCACGTCATCGACATTTCCGACCCGCACTGGCTCGAGCAGGCGCAGATCGTGGATGAGCTGATCGAAGAGCTGGGCGCGCAGCAAATTCCCTGCCTGCGCGTTTACAACAAGTCCGACCTCTACTTTGGCGATATCCGCCCGCACGGGGAGGACAGCGTCAACATCAGCGCCAAGACCGGCGAGGG
>ENA-UOJC01002332-UOJC01002332.1-human-gut-metagenome-genome-assembly--contig:-C104-NODE-2332-length-21038-cov-8.652528_pt1 | contig 21038 bp, 21 predicted proteins | sample MGYA00242339_ERZ723886 | MGnify/ENA metagenome assembly ERZ723886 | reverse complement strand
GGGCGCGGGCGGCGGGGGTGTCTCGGGGGTGGGCACAATGTCGGAATTCTGGGCGGGAGTCGGCGTTGCTTTCGTGCCGGAAGCGCCGTTTCCGTTTAGGCTGGTGCTCACCATGACTATCACCGCGAGAATGACCGCAACAACAAGTATCAGGCCGAAGATCATCTGCCATCTGGTATTGGCGGCAGCGCGGTCATAGGAAGCGGTTCCCTTAACTGTGCCGGGGGTTGCGCCGGGCGTACGCGTGCTCTGGCTGACCCTGCGGGTTCCGCAGTTGGGGCAGCGGCTGCGCAGTGAGGAGAAGGTCTCCCCGCAGCGGCGGCATTTTACCTCAGGTATTAAACTCATTTGTGTTCCTCCATTCTATGTAGAATAGAAATAGGCATTATTATGCTTTATAATAATACAACTTATTGCCCCTTTCGTCAAGTACCATGATGCCCCAGAGGCGTATTTTTAACGCTTTTTCCGGTCTGAATCCCCCACTTGGCCGCAAATTTCGCCCATTTTCGACTTCTGTCCGCTCAACCGGCCGCTATTTCTGCAATTTTATTCCACTTGTGGCTATTCCGCGGATATAAAAAATCGCCGGACGCTGATCACATCCGGTGATTTTTATTCAAATTTTTAAAACAGTCCGGATATGACGCCGTTTTCGTCGACGTCTATCTTCTCCGCCGCCGGCACCTTCGGCAGGCCGGGCATGGTCATGATGTTCCCAGTCAGGGCGACAACGAAGCCCGCTCCAGCGTTGACCTTCAGCTCCCTGACATTGACCGTGAAGCCATCCGGCGCGCCTAGAAGCGCGGGATCATCGGAAAAGCTGTACTGCGTTTTGGCCATGCATATCGGCAGGCCGCCAAAGCCGAGCGCTTCGAGCCGCTCCGCCTGCTTTACAGCGTTAGCGCTCAGGCGCACGCCGTCCGCGTGATACACGCGTCGGCAAATGGCTTCGAGCTTCTGCCCGATGCTCATATCGAGCTCATAGGCAGGTCGGAAATCGTTCGGCTGCTCGCAGAGACGGACGACCTCTCCGGCAAGCGCGGTGCCTCCTGCGCTGCCCTTCGCCCAGACCTCGCTGAGCACGACGTTCACCTCAAGCTCACGGCAGCGCGTCTCGATCATGCGAAGCTCCGCTTCCGTATCGCCCGGAAACGCGTTTATCGCTACGACGCACGGCAGGCCGAAAACGTCCTTGATATTGCTGACATGGCGTAGGAGATTCGGCAGGCCGCGCTCAAGCGCGGGAAGATTTTCCGCGTCAAGCTCATTTTTGCTCACGCCGCCGTGATATTTCAGCGCTCTGACCGACGCAACGATCACCACCGCGGACGGGCGCAGCCCAGCAAGGCGGCATTTTATATCGAAGAATTTCTCGGCTCCGAGGTCGGCAGCAAAACCCGCCTCGGTGACGGTGTAGTCCGCGAGCTTCAGCGACATGCGTGTGGCAAGCACGCTGCTGCATCCGTGGGCGATGTTGGCAAAGGGGCCGCAGTGGATGAACGCGGGCGTGCCCTCCATGGTCTGGGCAAGGTTCGGCTTGAGCGCGTCTTTGAGGAGCGCCGCCATCGCGCCCTCGGCCTTGATGTCATGCGCGGTCACGGGGCGGCCGTCATAGGTGTATCCGACTATCATGCGGCCAAGGCGCGCCTTGAGGTCGGGAATGCTTGTGGCAAGGCACAGCACCGCCATCACCTCGCTTGCAACCGTGATGTCAAAGCCGTCCTCGCGCGGAACGCCGTCAGTCCTGCCGCCGAGGCCGCTCACGATATTGCGCAGCTGCCGGTCGTTCATGTCCACGGCGCGTTTCCACGTTATCTGCCGCGGGTCGATGCCGAGGGCGTTGCCCTGATGTATATGGTTATCCATCATCGCGGCAAGCAGGTTGTTCGCCGCGCCTATGGCGTGGAAATCGCCGGTGAAGTGGAGGTTTATGTCCTCCATCGGGACGACCTGTGCGTATCCGCCGCCGGCAGCGCCGCCCTTGATGCCGAACACAGGGCCGAGACTCGGCTCGCGCAGCGATGCCGCCGCGTTTTTGCCGATGCGGCGCAGTGCGTCGGCAAGGCCGATCGCAGTCGTGGTCTTGCCCTCGCCCGCCGGAGTCGGCGTGATGGCAGTGACAAGAATGAGCTTGCCGTCCGGTCTGTCCGCCAGATCCTTCAGCAGCGCAAGGTCGATCTTAGCCTTGTAGCGTCCATACTGCTCGATATATTTTTCGTCTATACCCACAGTGCGGGCTATCTCCGTTACAGGCTGCATCACGCAGCTCTGGGCTATCTCTATATCGGACTTATATTCCAATAAAATGCCCCCTTTTCAGGAAATTATGAGATTTTCTTGAGTCTCAGCGGTGCTCTCTCCGAGATGATGACCGAGGCGATGATAAGCGTGAAGCCGCATATCAGCCGCACAGTGACCGGCTCGTCATAGAATATCACCGAGATTATTATCGCAAACACGGATTCAAATGTCATTATAACCGCCGCCGTGGACGACGGGGTGTAACGCATGCCCCATGTCTGGAGGAAGAAGCACAGCGCCGTGCACATCACGCCCATATAGGCGATGCTGCCCCATAGCTCAAGGCTGAGGCCGACGGGCGCGGACTCGAATATCAGCGCTCCGGCAAGGCATATGACCGCCGCCGTGCCGAACTCCACGCCGGTGAGCGACAGCGCGTCGCAGTCGCCGATGAAGCGCTCGGTCAGGATTATCTGCAAAGCGTAGAAGATGCCGCAGACGAGCGTCAGCGCGTCGCCGATGTTAAAGGGCGAAGTCCCGCTCAGCGAGACAAGACCAATGCCGAACACGCACATGAATGCGGCAATGATATTTGCGGCGTTCGGGCGGCGCTTGAAAAACGCCCAGACCATGAACGGGACGAGCACGCAGTAAGTCGCGGTCAGGAACGCGTTCTTGCCGGGGGTGGTGTATTTCAGGCCGTAGGTCTGGAATATATACGCCGCGGCGAGGCACACGCCGAGCAACACGCCGCCGCGCAGGCCGTCCCTGCCAAGCGTTTTCAGCCGCTTACCGGCGGCGAGCAGCAGCAGAGCCGCCGCGATTATAAAGCGCAGCGCCAGCACCCACATGGTGCCGATGGAGTCGAGCGCTTCTTTCAGGATGACGAAGGACGTGCCCCAGATGAACGCCGTCCCCCACAGGGCGAGATGCCCCAAAAAGTTCTTTCTGTCTTTCATATCGGTCGTTGTTCAAAATAAAATGCGCTTTCCCAGCGGCATGCGCTGGGAAAACTTCAATGGCTTGGCTCAGGCTTTTTTCATATGCGGAGCGGCGGCGCGGAGCATGAGCTTCTTCGTGCTGCCGGAATCAAAGCTTATCTCTATCAGGAAATCGCCGCCCATCGGCGTCATCTTCGTGAGCGTACCTGCGCCGAAGGCCTGATGGACGATGCGGTCGCCCGCGGAATAGTCCGGCGCGGGCTTTGCCTGCGCGGACGGTGCGGAGGGTGGGGCGGGTCTGTGCGCGGGGGCGTTCATGCTGTACTGCCGCGCCGACGCATAGCGGCTCTTTGACGCAAACTGCATCTCCGGACGGCGCTCGGCATTATGGCTCGGTCGCTGGGCGTTGCGCTTCTCGATATGCTCCTCGGGTATCTCATCGACGAAACGGGACACCTTGTTCGCAGTCGTCCGGCCGAAGAGCATCCTCTGCCGCGCGCAGACGATATGCAGCTGGCGCATGGCGCGGGTTATCGCAACATAGCAGAGTCTGCGCTCTTCCTCCATCTCCTCCGGCTCGCCGATGGCCTTCATGCCGGGGAAGATGCCCTCTTCCATACCGACGATGAACACGGTCGGGAACTCAAGCCCCTTGGCGCTGTGCATTGTCATCATGACAACGCTGTCGGCGTCCTTATCGTAATTATCGAGGTCGGTGTAAAGCGCGACGTCAGCAAGAAAGCCTTCAAGCGTCTGGTCCCCGGACTCCTTCATGTAGCTTATGATGCTGGTCTTTATCTCGCGCACGTTTTCGGCGCGGGCGGTGTCCTCGATGGTGTGCTTCTCTTCGAGCGCGCGCAGATAACCTGTCTTGTCAAGCAGCTCATCGAGCAGCGCGTCGGGCGAATTCTTGGACGCGAAGTCGCGCAGACCGTTTATCATCGACGCAAACTGCCGCATACGCAGGGCGGGGCGGCTGAGTTCCGGATATTCGTCCGCGTGCTCAAGCACCGCAAAGGTCGCCGTGCCCTCGCGGGCGGCTATCTCGCGGGCTATCTCCATACTGCGCTCGCCGATGCCGCGCGGCGGGGAGTTGATGATGCGGTTTAGGCGCAGCTCATCCTCCGGAACGGCGATGACGTTCATGTACGCAAGCACGTCCTTGACCTCAGCACGGTCAAAGAAGCGTGTGCCGCCAATGATGCGGTACGGCACACCGGCGCGCTTGAAAGCGTATTCAAGCTGGTTCGACTGCGCGTTCATGCGGTAGAGCACCGCGTGGTCGCGCCAGTTCTCGCCGCGGCCGTAGTCGGCCATTATCTGCGAGGCGACGTACTGCGCCTCCTCATGCTCATTGTCGGCGACGTAAAGCTTTATCTTGTTGCCATCGTCCTTGTTCGTCCACAGCTCCTTGCCCTTGCGCCCCTGATTGTTGCGGATAACGGCGTTCGCGGCGTCGAGTATGTGGCCGGTGCTGCGATAATTCTGCTCAAGGCGGATAGTGCGGCACTTCTTATACTGGCTCTCGAACGAGAGAATATTCTCTATCGTCGCGCCGCGGAATTTATAGATGCTCTGGTCATCGTCGCCGACGACGCAGATATTGCCGAAGCCGCCCGCAAGAAGCGAAGAGAGCAGGTACTGCAGACGGTTCGTATCCTGATACTCGTCGATGAGGACGTATCTGAAACGGCGCTGCCAGTATGTACGCGCGTCCTCGTGTTCCTGAAGGAGCTGAACGGTGAAGAATATCAGATCGTCAAAGTCCATGGCTCCGGCGGCAAACATGCGGCGCATGTACTCCGCGTATATCTCGCCCGTCTTGCTGCGGAAGAGATCCCCGCTCGCCTTGGCCTGACGCAGATACTCCTGCGCGCCGATCTGCTGATCCTTGGCGCGGCTTATCGCGCCGAGGACGACCTTGGGCGCGTAGGTCTTGTCGTCAAGGTTGAAATCCTTGATGATGTGCTTTATAAGGCTCGTGCTGTCCGAGGTGTCGTAAATGCTGAAATTCGACGGGAAGCCGAGCTTTTCCGCGTCGCGCCGCAGGATGCGGACGCAGGCGGAGTGGAAGGTGCAGGCCCAGATGTCGTTCGCTTCGGGGCCGAGCATATTTTCAAGACGGGCTTTCAGCTCGCCCGCCGCCTTGTTGGTAAAGGTGATGGCAAGGATGCGCCACGGCTCTACAGGATCGAGCGCCGCGATGCGCCGCCCCTCCTCGCCGCCATCCTGCATCTTTTTGATATCTTCCTCCGTCGCGCCGGCGGGGACATCCTCGCTGTCGGACGCACGGCCATATTTCAGAAGATTTGCGATGCGGTTGATTAACACTGTGGTCTTGCCGCTTCCGGCTCCGGCCAGTATCAGCAGCGGCCCCTCCGTGGCCAGTACCGCTTCGCGCTGCTTGTCGTTGAGTTTGGCATAGTCGGAGCTTACAAGCGCCCGCCGTGCCTCGATGTATCTCTTTTCAAAATCAGTAACCATAAATTTTATTTTATCACAAATTCCGTTTTCCGACAAGCTTAATTACGCAAAAATCAGCTGCACCAGCAGCATATAGCAGGCCGTGCCGCCAACGACACTTATAAGCGTATTGCGCTTCCAGAGGTGCAGCGCCACTGTCACAGCAACGGCGATGAGCGACGGGGCAAAGCCGCCGAGGCTGCCGAAGCTCGCGCCGCGCAGGCAATATACGGTCAGGGTAGCGATTATCGCGGTGGGCAGGATCTTCCCCAGATAGCGCACGACCTCCGGCACCTCGCGCCCGCGGAATATCACGAACGGGAACAGGCGCTCGGCAAAGGTGCATGCCGCGCAGACGGCTATTATCAAAATTGAGCGTCCGACGTCAATGTTCATTTTCAGCGCCTCCCTCCAGCTTATTTCTCAGGATCAGCAGCACGAACACCGTCACCGCGAGCGACGGCAGCAGGAAATTGTCTCTGCCTAGAATAATTATGCACAGCACCGACGACACGCCGCCGATGAGCGCGGGCAGCTTCATGCCGGTGGATTTTATCTGGTCAAGCAGAATGACGATGAAAAGCGCGGTGAGCGCAAAATCGATGCCGGTCGTATCAAAGGTGATGAGCTGGCCGACAAGTCCGCCCAGCACGGAAAAGGCTATCCAGTATATCCAGATAAGTCCGGTTGAAAATATGTGCACCCACTTTTCCTCAACGCCCTCACGCGGGACATAGGAGCACAGCAGCGAATAGCTCTCGTCGGGCATGCCGTATATCAGAAACCACTTCCATGCGCCGTAGTTGCGGAACTTTTCGATAAACGACAGGCCATAGAACATATGGCGGCTGTTGAGGAGGAGCGCCGTGACGGCGATGGTGAGGATGGACATGTCGCTCCGGAAGAACGATATCATCAGCATCTGCAGCGAGCCTGCGTAGACAAACAGGCTTGCCGCCGCCGACCACAGGAAATTATACCCTGCCGCCGACATCATCAGACCGTACACCGTGCCGACCGGAAAGAAGCCGATAAGTATCGGCACGCTGCGCTCAAGCGAATACTTAAAGCTGTTTTTTATTATATTTTTTTGCATAAAAACATCTCCACGGAGTTATGTGGAGATTATAATTAAAGCTTTTATTTTTTTCAATATGCCGATTTAACAAAAGGCCGCACGGGCTACGACAGCATTTTGCGCAGTTCGTCGACTGCGCGCCGCTCAAGCCGCGATATCTGCACCTGCGAGACGTGCAGCACCTTGGCGCAGTTCTGCTGCGTCATACCGTGATAGTACCGCAGCGCGACGACCTGCCGTTCGCGCTCGGGCAGCTTCTCTATCGCGGCGCGCAGTGCGACATGCTCCACGAGCTTTTCCTCCGCGCCGTAATCGCCCAGCACCAGTTCCAGCGTAAAACCGTCCTCCCCCGTTTCACGCTGGAGGCTCTCGGCGGGGCCGGTCGCCGTCTCGGCGAAGGCGATGTCCTCCGCGCTCATCCCCGTCTCGCGGGCAAGCTCCGATATCGTCGGCTCACGGCCTATGCGCTGCTCCAGCGCCATGCGCGCGGCGCGTATCTGCTGCGCCTGCTCCTTCACTCCTCTGCTGACCTTGACCATTCCGTCGTCGCGCAGAAAGCGCCGTATCTCGCCGGATATCTTCGGCACGGCATAGGTCGAGAAGCGCGTGCCGTAGCTCTCGTCAAAACCGTCTATGGCCTTCAGGAAGCCAACGCAGCCGAGCTGATACAGGTCGTCCGGATCCACGCCGCGCCCGAAAAAGCGCCGCGCGATGCTCCATATCAGGCCGGAGTTTTCTTCGATGAGCCGCCCCGCCGCTTCCTTGTCCCCGCCCTGAGCCATGCGCAGGAGCGAGTAGATATCCTCGCTCATCGGCGGCCTATTCTCGGGCGGACGGCGCGCTGCATCGTCACGGTTGTCCCCTTTCCGGGGCTTGAACGGACGCGGAGCTTGTCCATGAAGCTGTCCATGATAGTAAAGCCCATGCCGCTGCGCTCCTCGCCGCCCGTTGTGAACAGCGGCTTCATCGCCTGCTCAAGGTTCTCTATGCCGCGCCCCCAGTCGCGTATGGATATCTCAAGGACGTTGCCGTCGAGTATCCTCATGCGCATGGAGACCTTGCCTATGGCGTCGGGGTAGGCGTGGACTATCGAATTGGTCACGGCCTCGGAGACGGCGGTCTTGATGTCGCCAAGCTCGTCCATTGTCGGGTCGAGCTGCGCGGCAAAGGCGGCGGCTGCTGTGCGGGCGAAGGCCTCGTTGCAGCTCTTGCTCGGGAACTCGAGCTTTATGTAATTCATCGCGTTCATGGCTCCTCCTTATTTCACTGTTGCCACCGGCACGAGCCTGTCGATACCGGAAGCGTCTATTACACGAAGCGGCTGCTTGGCGGGATTCTCTATCCACGCCCGTCCGCCAAGATTTTTCATGCGTCTGCTCATTCTGATTATCAGCGCGATGCCGGACGAGTCCATGAAGCTCAGGCCGGACATGTCCAGCACGCAGTCGCGCGGGAGGTATTCATCCAGCAGCTCGTCGATGCTGCGTATCGCGCCGCGCGCCTCGTGGTGGTCAAGCTCTCCGGCGAGGTAAATTGTCAGCCGTCCGGCGGCAAAGGCCGTGCTTATGTTCATCATGTCGATTCTCCGTTCTTGTGTATAATAAAAAAGACACCGCAGAATTTACTCTGCGATGTCATTTTAATATTTATTCTCCGCATATGCTGTCGAAGCATGGGACAGATCATTATTTACGATACAGCCACCAGACGTTTTTATCCGCGAAGCTCAGGCCGAGACTCTGCTGGAGCGCGCGGGACGCGAGATTATCCGTATACAGATGGCAGTACGGCACGTGCCCCTCCTGCAGCTCGCGGTTTATTGCGGCGCTCTCCAGCGCGGTAGCAATGCCGCGGCGGCGGTATTCCGGCAGCACCTCAAGCACGCCGAGTGCGCCCTGATCGTGCCTGCCGATGAAGCCTGCAAGCTCGCCGTCCACGAATGCGCCGAGCATCGCGCCGTCGTTTATCTGCCACTGCATGTATTCAAGGCAGTCCGGGCCGTTATAGTGCTCTGCGACGAAGGGGGCATAGCTGAGGTCGAGCCGGCGTATATCGAAATCCCCGACGGGCAGCGGCGTATCCTTGAGGTATATCGCCTGCCAGCACTCGGACGCTTCGTCAAAGCCAAGCAGCTCCCTCAGCGGCTCCACGGTATCCGCCTGATGCGCCACGAACAGGCCGCAGCCGGACTGCGTCAGCTTCGCTATGCGCAGTGCCGCCTCCGCGTCGCGGCAGGCAAGCATATGCGTGTAGCCGTCGAGCTTGTCGCGGATGAGGACGCCGTCCTCGGCGGCGTACACGACGTCATACAGGTCACGGCGCAGACACTCGATCATATCGAGATTGTGCATATAGTCGCGATTTAAATATTGGAGCGCAGTGTTTATCATAATATGTCCTTTTTACGTCACCGCGGCCGGTATCTTAACCGGCCGTGGCGATTATTATTTGAATTTATAGATTATTTGCCCAGATTTTCAAGGCTGAGCTTGAGGTTTTCTATCAGCGCTTCAAGCTTTGCCTTCTTCTCGCGCTCGGCATTGACTACCTGCTCCGGCGCACGGGAGACGAAGTTCTCGTTTGCGAGCTTCGCGTTCTGACCGGCAAGCATCTTCTCGGCGTTGGCAAGCTCCTTTTCGATGCGCGCCTTCTCCTTCTCAAGATCGACCAGCTCTGCCATCGGCATGAACATACGGGCGTTATCGGTAATGACCGAGACCATGCCCTCGCTGCCTTCGGGAGCCTCACCGGCGACAGTGACTTCGCTTGCGTAAGCCAGCTTGCAGATGTAGCTGCGTCCGGCCTCAAACGCGGCCTTCTTATCCGTTGCGATGATGAGGTGCGCCTTTCTGGACGGCGGCACGTTCATCTCGCTGCGGCGGGCACGGACGGCCTTGATGGCCGCCATGACCATCTCGAAGTTCTGCTCGTCCTCTGGGAAGCTCAGCTCCGCCTTGTATTCGGGATAGCGCTCGACCATCAGAGCCTCGCCCTCGTGCGGCAGCGCCTGCCATATCTCCTCGGAGATGAACGGCATGAACGGGTGGACGAGCTTGAGTATCTCGGTCAGGACATAGAGCAGCACCTTCTGCGCGCCGAGCTTGCCCTGCTCATCCTCGCCGTTGAGGCGGGGCTTGGTCAGTTCAATGTACCAGTCGCAGTAGCTGTCCCAGATGAAGTCGTATATCTTGCCCGCGGCGACGCCCAGCTCGTAGCTGTCCATATTCTCGCAGACCTCTTTGACAAGGTCGTTGAGCTTGGAGAGGATCCACTTGTCCTCAATCTCGAGCTTTTCGGGCAGCTCGTTTTTGTCTATCGTGAGGTTCATCATCACGAAGCGGGATGCGTTCCAGAGCTTGTTGCAGAAGTTGCGCATCGCTTCGCACTTCTCTACGTAGAAGCGCATATCGTTGCCGGGGGAGTTGCCGGTGATGAGATTATAGCGCAGCGCATCCGCGCCGTACTTCTCGACCATCTCCAGCGGGTCGATGCCGTTGCCGAGGGACTTGGACATCTTACGCCCCTGACTGTCGCGCACGAGGCCGTGGATGAACACGGTCTTGAACGGCTCCTTGTCCATCTGCTCCATGCCGGAGAATATCATTCTCGCGACCCAGAAGAAGATGATGTCGTAGCCGGTTATCATGACGGAGGTCGGGTACCAGTAGTTGAGCTCGTCGGTCTTTTCCGGCCAGCCCATGGTCGAGAACGGCCAGAGCGCGGAGCTGAACCAGGTGTCCAGAACGTCCTCGTCGCGTGTGATGTGCTTGCTGTGGCAGCACTCGCACTCGGTCGCATCCTCGCGGGAGACGGTGATGTGTCCGCAGTCGGCGCAGTACCACGCGGGTATCTGATGCCCCCACCAGAGCTGGCGGGAGATGCACCAGTCATGGACGTTTTCCATCCAGTTGAGATAGGTCTTGGTGAAGCGTTCGGGGACAAACTTTATTCTGCCGTCCTTGACGACGTCTATCGCCTTCTTTGCCAGTGGCTCCATCTTCACGAACCACTGCGGGGACAGCATCGGCTCGACGACCTTGCCGCAGCGGTAGCAGCAGCCGACGTTGTGGCTGTACGGCTCGACCTTGACGAGGTAGCCCTGCTCCTCCAGATCGGCGACGATGGCCTTGCGCGCCTCGTAGCGATCCATGCCGTCGTACTTGCCGCCGTTTATGATCCTGCCGTCCTCGTCGATGCACTGTATCTGCTCAAGGTTATGGCGCAGGCCGACCTCATAGTCGTTGGGGTCGTGGCAGGGGGTCATCTTGACGGCGCCGGTGCCGAAGCCAAGCTCAACATAATCGTCGGCGACGATGGGGAGCTTGCGGCCGACAAGCGGGAGTATTGCGTTCTTGCCGACGAGGTGCTGATACTTCTCATCTGCGGGGTTGACGGCAACGCCGCTGTCGCCAAGCATGGTCTCGGGGCGGGTGGTGGCGATGATGAACTCCTCGTCGGAGCCTTCAATGGGATATCTGATGTGCCAGAAGCTGCCGGGGATATCCTTATATTCGACCTCCGCGTCGGAGAGCGCAGTGCGGCAGTGCGGGCACCAGTTTATCATGCGGCGGCCTTTGTAGATCAGACCCTTCTCGTACAGGTCGCAGAAGGTCTCGCGGACAGCCTTGGCACAGGTCTCGTCCATGGTGAAGCGGCTGCGGTCCCAGTCGCAGGAGACGCCCATGCTCTTCTGCTGCTCGACGATACGGTCGCCGTACTTCTCCTTCCACTCCCAGACGCGCTCAAGGAACTTTTCGCGACCGAGGTCATAGCGGGTCTTGCCCTCCTCCTTGCGGAGCACTTCCTCGACCTTTATCTGCGTTGCGATGCCCGCGTGATCGACGCCTGGCAGCCACAGCGCCGCGTAGCCCTGCATGCGCTTATAGCGGGTCATGATATCCTGAAGCGTGGAGTCCAGCGCGTGCCCCATGTGGAGCTGGCCGGTGACGTTGGGGGGCGGCATGACGATGGAGAAGGGCTTCTTATCGGGGTCTATTTTGCCCTTGAAATAACCGCCCTGCATCCACATGTCGTAGATCTTCTTCTCGACAGATTTCGGTTCATACACTTTCGGAAGTTCTTTCATTTTTTCGATCCTCTCTGAAAATTCTCAAATACTCACATTATCTACGCTCTTGCCGCACTTCTTCGCGGCGTATGCAGCAAAGTCCGCCGCGGCGCCCTCAGTGAACGCGCCGTCGGGGATGATGTACGCCCTGTCGTCGGCCACATACACGAACAGGCTCTCGCGGCAGTGATATATCGCCTCGATGCGCTTATAGTCCACATGCTCGACGTTGCCGTCGGAGCTGATGTCTATCCCTCGCTCGTCCGCGCTGAGCTGCATTTTCTCGACATAGCCCGTCATCTTGCGGCGGTTCTCGTTGGCATAATACCTGTCGCGCCGAAGCTCCCAGCCTATCAGCATCACGCCTATCGCAACGATTATGGCGTTCTTTGCCGTCCACACGCCGCGCAGCGTCACCAGTACGCACAGCGCCGCGAGCAGCACTGAGGCCGCCGCCGTCACGATCGTTATGAGCCTGCGCGGTATCTTGCCGCGTATATAGCGGTTTATACGCACAAAGCTGAGAAAGTCCATCTCATCCACCGTATACTCGGCTATAAATTGCATATCTTCACCCCAAACAAAAAAAACGCCCCGAGGTCAATGACCTCAGGGCGATAAAATACCGCGGTACCACCTGAATTCCGCATATCTGCGGCTCTCATGTCTCTGTAACGGGAGAACCCGCCCGACACTACATATCGCGCCGGATGCTCATGGCCGACCTTCCACGCCGCCTCACGAGCGCTCTCACCTGCCGCGCTCTCTCTGACGATCCGCAAAGCGTGTACTCCTGCCAATCAAAGCAGTTAACTCTGATAAATATAGCGTATTTGAAAGACTTTGTCAAGCCGCGGCGGGCAACTTTATCTCAGGCAAGCATCTGCTTGAGCTGATCCACGGTCTGAAGCCCGACGCGCATGTCCTTGACCTTGCCGTTCTCGGTTGCAAGCAGGGTGGGAATGCTGGCAATGCCGAGCTTCTGCGCGAGCGCGGGGTTCTCGTCCACGTCAACCTTGAATATTTTCACGCTGCCGCCCAGCTCCGCGTCCAGCTTTTCAAGTATCGGAGCCTGCATACGGCAGGGGCCGCACCAAGTCGCCCAGAAGTCCACAAGGCACTTGCCGTCGGCGAGCGCCGCTTCAAAATATTCTTCGTTCAGATGTTCGATAGCCATTATCATTTATCCTTTCTTATTTAAATTATCAATAAACTCGCAGGCGCTGAGCGCGGCGATGTTCCCCTCGCCGACCGCCTTTGCCGCCTGATAGGGCTTGCCCGTGCAGTCCCCCGCCGCGAACACGCCCGGAATACTCGCCGCCATATCTCTGCCGACGGCGATGGCCGCGCCGCTGCGCTCAAGCCCCGGCACGAGATTTGCAACCGACACCGTATCCTTTATTATGAACACGCCGTCCACCGGATATGTCTCACCGCCGCAGATCAGCGCTTCCGCGTGCTTCGTGCCGCGTATCTCATATCGCGCCGCGTCCGCAAACTCCAGCACATTGCAGCCGATGCCGCGCAGGAATTCCGCGTCGCGCTTCGCCTCCGCGCTGCTGCCGACAAGGGCGACAGTCTTTCCGCGGTACAGCATCCCGTCGCAGGTGGCGCAATAGCTGACGCCGCGGCCGAGGAACTCCGCTTCGCCCGGATAGAGCCGTTCTCTTGTGATGCCCACGGCGAGAATCACGGCGCGCGACTCGTAAAAGTCGTTTGCCACCGCAACGCCGAAGCTGCCGCCCATCGGCACCACCGACAGCGCGCGCCCCGCGATAAGCTCCGCACCGCTCTCTTCAAGCTGCGTTCTGAACACGGCGGCCATCTCCTGCCCGCTCACGGACGGCATTCCCGGAAAGTTGTCCATACGTTCAGCTTTATACATGCTCGATGTCTCGACCGGATTTGCAACTACCGCGACGGTCTTGCCGCGGCTGCGCGCAGTCAGCGCCGCGGATGTCCCCGCCGCGCCTCCGCCGACGACGATCAGATCATACATTCATCATCACTTCGCTTTCTGATATGATTATACCCAATTCGTCCTGTCAAGTCAATTTATATATCTTAATTTTACCTGCCCTCCGTATTTTATGCTTGCTTATATTCCGTTCCTCTGTTATAATCGATTATAGTCAAGAGTAAAGTCGTTTCTATGACCATGTCTTATTAAAAAGGAGAATCACATGAAAAAGAAAATACTTGCGATCCTCATTCTGGCGGCAATGCTCGTCTGCCTGCTGCCCACCGCCGCGTTCGCGCTAAAGCCGGGCGATATGCTGCCTTATTCGTATTTCTGCAAGACGTGCGGTCAAACTGCTCTGCATATGTATCTGGACGGATATACGAAGGGCACGTATAATGCCAGCTTTGGCGATTACTTTCACATTATACATGGGCATGACGATTGGGACCATAAGATCGATAGTGACCAGCGCTGCTTCAGACCCCAATTCGGCGATTACACCATCGAATACGCTCAGCTCTCGGCCTCAAGCGGTCAGGATCCCGCCCGCTATCACAAGGCAACCTGCGTATGCGGACTGTCCTTGAATAAGGAGCACAACTATTCGGAATACCAGTCCGGCAAGCGCAGCTGCTCCGACTGCGGCTATGTGCAGACCTGCGACCACAGCGGCAACACCAATCCCACCTGCCTCAGCACCACCTGCTCCGTATGCGGAGGCACTGTCCCCAAAACGGAACACATCCGTGCGCAGTTCAAGCACGACGAGCGCGGCCACTGGGCATATTGCACCAAGTGCGATTCCCTCCTCAGCAGGGTGCTCCCGCACACATGGGACAACGGCGTTGTGACTGACCCCGGCACCTGCCTCGCCCCCGGTTCGATGAAGTACACCTGCACCGCCTGCGGTGAGACTAAGACCGAGAGCATCACCGGCGAGCACGACTACAAGGATGCTCACGACAAGGATAATCACTATCAGGAATGCTCCGTCTGCCACGACAAGAAGAACGTCGAAGCCCACAAGTGGGATGACGGCGTAGTCACTCAGGAGCCGACCTGCCTTGTCTCCGGTACCATCAAATACACCTGCACTGTCTGCGGCGAGACCAAGACCGAAAGCGTCACCGGCAATCACGATTACAGGAACGCGCATGACGCCGACAATCATTATCAGGAGTGCAGCGTCTGCGGTAACAAAAAGAACGTTGAAGCTCACAAATGGAACGAGGGAGTTGTCACTCAGGAGCCGAACTGACTTGTCTCCGGTATCATTGAATACACATGCACAGTATGCGGCGCGAAAGACTGCAACGATCTCGAGGGCGATCACGATTACAAGGACGCGCATGACGCCGACAATCATTATCAGGAGTGCAGCGTCTGTGGCGACAAGAAGAACGTTGAGGCCCACAAATGGAACGAGGGCGTTGTCACCGATACCGGCACCTGTGTCACCCCAGGTTCAGTGAAGTACACCTGCACCGTCTGCGGTGAGACCAAGACCGAGAGCATCACCGGCGACCACGACTACAAGGACACTCACGACAAGGACAGCCACTATCAGGAGTGCTCCGTCTGCCATGACAAGAAGGATGTCGAGGCGCACAAGTTCGTATGGAAGATCGACCGCGCGGCCACTACCACCAAGGAGGGCGAGAAGCACGAGGAGTGCAGCGTGTGCGGCTATAAAAAGGCTCCCGTGAGCATTGAAAAGCTCTCCCCTGCCGCGAAGCCCCGCACCGGCGACGCATCCATCGTCTGGCTCGTTCTGCTCGTTTCCACTGGCAGCGCCGCGGCGGCTGTAACGCTGTATACCAAACGTAAACTGTCATAAGTCACAAAATAGCTGGTAATTATTTTCGGTTTTGCAGCCTTGCACTGGTAAAGATTCTCTGTTATAATGTCTGCTGTCACGGTCATTACTCTCGATAAGGAGGATAACGATGCCAAAGGGACTGCAGGCAAAGGGCCTTGCCAGGCGCGACAAAATGCTGCTGGCAGCTATAACGCACTTTCTCGCCGACGGATACGAGAAAACGACTACCGCGTCCATCGCAAAGGCAGCGGGTATGTCCGCTTCGTCGTTCTTCGCCGCGTTCGAGACGAAGGAAGCGCTGCTTCTGCTGCTCGTGAAGCATATGTTCTCCAACCAGTTCAACGAGATATTCAGCATCATCGGCAGCAGTGCGGAGCCGGTCATGATATACGCGGCCGAAACCTCCCTGCAGCTCTATCTCTCCGAGCTGTCGGAGCCTCTGCGCGAGCTGTACGTGACCGCCTATTCCCTGCCCACCACCTCAGAGTTTATATATCAGAACACTGCGAAGGAGCTTGAGCAGTTCTTTGCCCCGTATAATCCCGGCAGCTCATCCCGCGATTTCTACGAGCTGGAGATCGCGTCGGCGGGGATAATGCGCGGCTTCATGGCTAAGCCCTGCGACGTGTATTTCACGATGAATGACAAGCTGCGGCGTTTCCTCGGCTGCTGCTTCACGCTGTACCATGTGCCGCAGAGCCTTCAGGAGCAGGTCATCGAGTCGGTGCTGGAGATGGATCTGCACACGACGGCGGTGAATCTGGTCAACAGCGTCGTTGCGCAGGCCGAGGCCGGCTTCGAGGCGATAATGAACAAGTAAAGGGTTCATTATAATATTATGTAAACTATGTTATGTTAAGCACACCAGCGGCTCGCTTGAGCCGCTGGTGTGTTGCTTGTTGTCGATATAGCATATGTGAAAAATCCCCGACGGTTCATGAACCGTCAGGGATCATTATCATATCAGCCGCCGAATACGCTCAGCAGGAAGCCCGCCGCGATGGCGGAGCCGATAACACCGGCAACGTTCGGCCCCATGGCGTGCATGAGGAGGAAGTTTGTCTTGTTATACTTGCGTCCCTCATCCTGCGAAACGCGCGCCGCCATCGGCACCGCGGAAACGCCGGCAGAGCCGATAAGCGGATTGATGCGTCCGCCGGAGGTCTTGTACATCACGACGCCGCCGAGCAGTCCGCCGATGGTGGACAGGGTGAAGGCGGCAAGACCGAGCAGGATGATAGCAAGAGTCTTGATGCTCAGGAAATTCTGGGCAACCATCGTCGCGCCGACGGAGGTGGCGAGGAAGATGGTGATAATATTCATAAGAGCGTTCTGCGCCGTATCGCTCAAGCGGTCGGTCACGCCGCACTCGCGGAACAGGTTGCCAAGCATCAGGCAGCCCACCAGCGGAGCGGTCGACGGCAGGAGGAGGATAACGAAGGTCGCAACCACGATCGGGAAGATTATCTTCTCGGTCTTGGACACCTCGCGCGCCTGCTCCATCTTGACCTTGCGCATCTTATCCGTCGTGCACAGCTTCATGAGCGGCGGCTGAATCAGCGGGATAAGCGCCATGTACGAGTACGCGGCGATGGCAATTGGGCCGAGCAGATGCGGGGCGAGCTTTGTGCATAGATATATCGCGGTCGGGCCGTCCGCGCCGCCGATGATGCCGATGGAAGCCGCCTCAGGCCCCGTGAAGCCGAACAGCAGCACCGCGCCGAAGAACGCGAGGAACACGCCCAGCTGCGCCGCCGCGCCAAGCAGCAGACTTTTGGGATTTGCAAGCAGCGGGCCGAAATCGGTCATTGCGCCGACGCCTAGGAAGATCAGCGACGGGTATATACCGGCCTTGACGCCGATATAGAAGAAGTCCAGCAGACCGGCGTTGCTCATAATGTGGCCGTAGCTGTGATAATAGGGGCTTGCCTCGTCCAGAAACGCCTCCCACAGCTCCGGATGATACAGCGCGTTTTCGCCGAGACCGACGAAGTATGACAGATTCGTCAGCAGGCAGCCGAACGCGATGCCGCACAGGAGCAGCGGCTCGAACTTCTTCACGATGCCGAGATACAGCAGCACGAAGGCGATGATTATCATCACAAGGTTTTTCCATCCGCCCTCGGTCGTGAAGAACGCCGCGAAGCCCGACTCCATGGCGAGTTTCTCAAGAGTAGCTATTATATCCATAGCTGCCCCCTTACGCGATGACGACCAGCGGCGCTCCGGTCTCGACCACCGCGCCCTTGCTGACCGCGACCTGCGCGACGGTGCCGGACTTGGTCGCGACTATCTCGTTTTCCATCTTCATGGCTTCAAGTACTATCAGCACATCGCCATCTTCGACCTTCTGGCCGGGTGCGACGTTGATTTTGAGAATGTTGCCGGGCATGGGGGCTTTTACGACCTCGCCGGAGGCAAGCGCAGCCGCAGGCACTGCAGCCGGTGCGGCAGGCGCTGCGGGAACAGCAGTGGGCGCAGCCGGTGCGGCGGGGGCGACGGCGTCATACTCGTCTATGAGCATGGCCTGACCCATTTCCACCTCGACCTCATATACACGGTTATTCAGAGTTACCTTATATTTCATCTTCCTTGACCTCCTTGATGGATATGAAGCGCAGCTCGTTGAGCGGTTTGCCGAGGGTGTCGGCGACTATCGCCATGACCATGGCGGCGTCGCGCGGGTCGGTGTCATAAAGCTTCAGCTCGCCCGCGGTGCCTGGAGCGGGCTTGGCGCTGACCGGTGCGCTCTGCGCGGCAGGAGCAGGCTCGGCCGCGGCCTTTGCGGCTGCCTTTTTATTCTGCGCGACCATGATCTTGCCCATCAGCATGACGACCAGCATCAGTAGGATCAGTCCGACGAACACGACGAGATATCCAAGGATAGCGGTTATTCCGGCATTTGCGACGGAAATGTTGACCATATCTGTCATAAAAGCGCCTCCTTACAGCTCCGTTATGGAATAACGGACGACGTGCTCCTTGCGCTCGCGGCGCTTGGCAAAGAAATCCTCCGCGACCTGCGGGAACACGATGTAGCTCAGCACATCCTCCTCGCAGCGCGCGGTGTCTCCCAGCGCCTTCTCCGCCTTTTCATAGGTGTCGGCGGGCAGCGTCGCGGCATAGCGTCCCTCGACCGGCTTCTCGCCGCCGAGTATCTTCGCGCGGATCTCCGGATCGATCGGCGCGGGCGTACGGCCGTATTCGCCGCGGCAGTAGGCGCGCATCTCCGCACCGACGTTCTTGTATCGCTCCCCTGCCAGCACGTTCTGCACGGCCTGCGTGCCGATGAGCTGGCTCGTCGGGGTGACGAGCGGAGGATAGCCCATGTCCTTGCGGACGCGCGGCGTCTCGAGCAGCGTCTCGTCGAACTTGTCCAGCGCGTTCATCATCTTGAGCTGGCTGAGAAGGTTCGAGAGCATGCCGCCCGGTATCTGATAGTTGAGACACTGTGTGTCGGTGCCCATCGAGATGGGGTTGAGCGTGCCGTCAGCGATATACTCGGCGCGGATAGGCTTGAAGTAGTCGGCGATCTCGTACAGGAGCTTCTCGTTGAGGTCAACGCCGTAACCCAGTTCCTTGAGTGCGCAGTAAAGCGTCTCGGTCGCGGGCTGGGACGTGCCGCCGGAGAAGGGAGAGATGGCCGTGTCGATAACGTCGGCTCCGGCCTCGATGCCTTTCAGATAGGCCATGAACGCCATGCCCGTAGTGCTGTGCGTGTGCATGACGACCGGCAGGTCGACCGCGTCCTTCAGCGCAGCTACGAGGTCATATGCGGCCTTGGGCGTCAGAATACCGGCCATATCCTTGATGCATATGGAGCCGACGCCCATCTGCGCCATCTCCTTTGCAAGTTTCACATAGCTGTCGAGCGTATGGACTGGGCTTGTGGTGTATGAAATAGTACCGGACGCCATCGCCCCCGCTTCAACCGTCGCCTCGATGGCGACGCGCAGGTTATCGATGTCGTTGAGCGCGTCAAAAATGCGGATTATATCTATGCCGTTGCGGACGGACGTGCGCACGAAGCGGCGGACTATATCGTCCGGATAGTGCTTGTAGCCGAGAATATTCTGCCCGCGGAGCAGCATCTGGAGCTTTGTGTTCGGCATCTTCGCACGGATCTTGCGCAGACGCTCCCACGGGTCTTCGTTGAGGTAGCGCAGGCAAACGTCGAATGTCGCGCCGCCCCAGCACTCGGCGGAATAGAAGCCTGCCTTGTCCATCGTCTCAAGGATTGGCTCAAATTTTTCATAAGGAAGTCGTGTGGCAATGAGGGATTGGTTCGCGTCGCGCAGCACGGTTTCTGTGAATTGTACGTTCATGGCTCCTCCTGTTTTATTTATATGGAAATACGTACAGTATCCCCGAATTCTGTTCAACGTATTATAACATTTGTTTTTCCGCAAGGCCAGACCAAAGCTCAAAATCAGGCTTTTAGATAAAAACCGTTAAATTTTTGATGAAGATCCGTTGGTTTTTTATGCAAGTTTGCCCATCAGTTGGTTAAATGCTTGACGTTTTTGCCCGATACGTGCTGTGCCCGAGTCACGACCGGCACGAAGCGGTCGGGCGTGCCGCAGCTGAGCTAGGGTGCTTCTTTAGGGTATGCTGCCTCCCGCTGCGGGGACAAGTCCGGAACATTCCCAACGCGGCGCTGGCTGCATATAATGGGCTTAGGCGGCGTATGACGCTGTCTAAGCCCATTATCGGGAGGAAATTATGGACGAAAACGAATATTACGGCATGAAAATATACGCCAATTCCGTCTGCGGCGGCAGCGGAAACGGCTGCGGATGCTGCTCCTGCACCGGCCCTGCCGGGCCGATGGGGCCGCAAGGACCTGCTGGCCCGCAAGGCGTTCAGGGGCCTGTCGGCCCGCAGGGTCCGCAAGGCGAGCGTGGTGAAACCGGAGCTACCGGCGCGACTGGAGCAACGGGCGCAACTGAGGCGCGGCGGTAAGGGAACGGCGAAAAAGTGTAGAAAAAGTTATAATAATGTAAGAAATCCAAGAAATATAGCCATAATTGCAATGAAATAATCGTACTACGCAGAAGAGCTGTTTTGAGTTTCAAAACAGCTCTTCTGAACATCAAAGTTACATTTTTAGGTATATCTTCCCTATTGATGTTGCAGGCCGTCTACACGGCAATACAGACAGCCTACACAGTTATAAGGGAATGTCAGCAAAATCGGTAGCATTTACAGGAAAATTGCGCTGTGCGCTCTTCACTTGCTTACGACACAGCGGCTCCACAAACTCCGCTGCGGTGTACACTGGAAGCAGTGTTTTTAGACAAAGTGTCAATTCCGCATCGTAATTCTCTTGGAAAAGTGTCAATATAAGGGCACGGGTATAATATCCTCGGAAAACGAACAGCAACTCATTTGACCGGAGCAAGGCACGGGGTGCCGTCAAGATTTATGCGCAAAATTGTTTGCAGGCTCCGGCTGAATGAGGT
>ENA-UOJC01002321-UOJC01002321.1-human-gut-metagenome-genome-assembly--contig:-C104-NODE-2321-length-21101-cov-9.824575_pt1 | contig 21101 bp, 17 predicted proteins | sample MGYA00242339_ERZ723886 | MGnify/ENA metagenome assembly ERZ723886 | reverse complement strand
GGGTCGGGGCCGAAAGCGAAGAAATTCCCACCAGAGCGCAGTTTTCACCGCAAGGCGGAAACGGAGCGGTGGTGGGAATTTCTGAGCTGTCATGTATTGCCCAAAAAGATACCTGCCTGTAAAAGTAAAATAGGGGCATTTAATTGCAATTATTGATTTTTAATCAATATATTAAAAAAATATTGACAAATATTTAGTTTTCTTGCTTTAATGGAGCAAAGAATCAAAGAGCAAAAGAAAGACATAGATTTTCATATCGAAAGAAGGATTCGAGAATCAGACATACAGCTTCCCCCTCTGGGGCCATATTCGTTCCGGTACGGCAAATTGGAAATGCGCTGTTTATGTCCGGGAAAATCCCTATGCGAAGCGGGGCGACACGTTCGGACCGCAGTGGACGTCAACCAGCTTCCAATGGATGTCACCGCAGGGGCTGAAGGAATATTCGAGGTGATTTCATGAAATTTGATTTTGACACACTCGTAGACCGTACTGGATCCGGCAGCATGAAAGATATCATGTGCCCACCACGAATCAGAGACGCAGGACTGCCCAGCTACGCCGGCGCGGAAATGGATTTTCCCATGGCCCCCAGCATACAGCAAGCCATCATACAGCGGGCTCAAACAGGCCTCCCGGGTTATACGCTATGTGACGAGCTGTATCGGGATGCCGTCAAATGGTGGATGCAGACACAGAGAAATCTGGAGATTTCCAGTGAATGGATCATTCCCACCCATGGCACGATCTTCTCACTGGCCACGGTCATCCGCATGGCGACAAATCCGGGGGAAAGTATCATCACGCAGCCGCCGATCTATTTCCGGTATGAACAGGCCGCAACCCGGCTGGGGCGGAAAACCCTGTATAATCGGCTCCTCTGGCGGGATGGGCAATATACCATGGATCTGGAAGGACTGGAAGCACTGATGGCCAGGCCGGACAGCAAAATCCTGGTGCTGTGCAATCCGCAGAATCCTACTGGGACGGTTTGGGACTGTGAAACACTGACCCGGGTCGCGCAGTTAGCAAAACGATATGATGTTCTGGTATATTGCGATGAGATCTTTGCGGATATCACCATGGACTGCACCTGTCCCGGTTACCTGAGTATCCCAGAGGCCCGCTCTCACGCCATCGTTTGCACATCCCTGGGGAAAACATTCAATCTTACCGGTATGAACCATGCCAATGTGCTGATTGCGGACAAAAGACTCGCGGATCGCTTCATCGCGCAGCGAAATGCGGACCACTACGGCAGCATCGATCCCTGGGCCTATTCTTCGGTGCTGGGTGCCTATTCAGAAGGAGGGGCGCTGTGGAAAAACGCCATGGTTGACTATGTGACAGACAACATCCGGTACATACGTCAGTTCTTTTCCAATCACCTGCCGTTCGTGACAGTCGCACCCAGCGGTGGGTCGTATCTGCTTTGGACGGACTGGAGCGGATGCGGTATGACAGAGTCCCAACTGGAAGAGTTTTTAGAGAACGAAGCGCTGCTCCATCTGAGTCCGGGGCACGAGTACAACGCCTCCCGTCCCTGTATGGCTCGTATGTGTACTGCGGCCCCACGGCACTGCCTGGAGCGCTCCATGGAATATCTGTGCCGGGCGGCAAAAGGCAGAGGACTTCCCGTTATCCCTTAAAACATGGATTCACTATAGAAGTTGGACCATCAGGCTCTTATAATCTAATCAGGAGGCTTTCCCTATGAGTAAAAAGAAAATGAATATTTTCATGGCTGTCACCATGGGAATCGGGTGCATCATCGGCTCGGGACTGTTTGGCTCTTTCCCCTCTGCGGCAGCCCTCTGCGGAACCGGATTGGTCATTGCGCTGGTTATCGCCTTTATCCGCAACCTGGTCAGCTTCGTTCCCAATGTCACCGCCGGCAATGTCTGCCCGGCGCCCTCCGCCAACTACATGCACGTTACGAAGATGACCAACCCATATATTGGTTTTTTGCAGGTGATGAATGGCTTCCACAACATCGTGACCATCGCATTACTGGCCACTGTGTTTGCGGTCTATTTTTCTTCCGTAGCTCCTTGGCTCCCCTCCAAGTACTACGCCATGCTGGCCGTCCTGATTTTTGGCATCGTCTCCACCTTCGGTTCCCGTGCCACCGGCCGGGCCCAGGACCTGCTGGTAATCGTTCTGGTGGGTACGCTGATTGTCTATGTGGTCATGGGACTGCCCACCATGAGCGCGGAGTATCTGACCTTTGAGCAGGTAATCCGGCCTAACACCACGCTGATGGGGCTGATTGCAGCTTCCGGCATCATGGGCAGCTGCATGCAGGGCGGTGAGATCCTGATGAACTTCACCAATGAAATCGAAAATCCCCGCCGCAATATCCCTCTGGCCTATGTGATCTCCACTACCATCGTGTTTATCATCTGCGTTATGGTAGCCATCGTGACGCTGGGCAACTATCCCTACCAGGAGTTGACCTCTCTGGCAGAGCCTGCCAAGGTTTTCATGGGTACTTTTGGCAGCAGCTTCTTTATTATCGGCGGCGCTGTGTTTGCCTGCCTGACTACTTTGAATTCCGTGCTGCTGTCCAGCTCTCACATCCACGCAGTGTCCGCGCAGGAGCGCATTCTCCCCGGCTGCTTCGACAAGCGGAACCGCCACGGCGTCCCTTATGTGTCCCTGTGGGTCAACACCCTCGCAGCCATGGCCATGTGTGCCTTTGACCTGCCCATCTTTACCCTGATGACCTGCCTGACCCCCATCTCTGTGTTCGTCAATCTGGCACGCATGATCCCGCCCTACCGCATCCCCAAGCTGTATCCTCATACGTTCCGCCGGAACTTCTTCCACATGAACGGCACAGTGCTGCGGGTCATGGTGATCGTTGCTACCATTATGTACATCATCACCAGCTACGCCATCTTCCTGGAACTGTCTGTGACCAACATTCTTATTATCGTCTGCTGGGTCATCCTGGCTTACGGTTATTTTATCGGGCGCAGAAAGTGGCTGAACAAAAAAGAAAATATCGACCTGTTTGACATTATGATGAAACCCTACGACCGCTGGGAAGAGGTCGAAGCCGCCTATGCCCGGGAGGATGCGGCCGCTGCGAAGTAAAAAACAAACGGGGCACCGCAAAATGCGGTGCCCTGCCAGGATTCCTGATTAAGCCTGTTCCGTTTTTCCCTCGATTTCATGGATATATTTGTAAATCGTATAACGGGAGACCCGCATCCGCTCAGACACATAGGCCACAGATTTTTGGAAGTTGAAAGCTTTCTTTTGATAGAGCAGTTCTACCAGATGGAACCTGTCGCGCTTCTTCATGCTGGCCACGGGCATCCCCATGGACTGGAGGCAGCTATTGAAGATACCATCCAACTGTACTTCCTCTTCGCGATAGATGGCGTTTTGCAGATTTTCCTTTACGTTGGTCAGTTCCAGCATCGTTCGCGCCGCGGCGGAGAGGCTGGTATAGTCGAAGTTGATTCCAAGAGCATAGTGGTAGTCCTCTCCCACCAGGTTGATGGTGGAGGATTTGATGGTATGTCCCTGCGGCGTCACAGCCAAGTGGTTCACATAGTCCTTGTAACCAATCAGCAGGTTTTGCGCATGGAGCACATCCGCAGAACATTCGTCTGCCGGAATGGGGTCTGTGCCAAAGATATCTTGTTCAGAGCCTACCTGACGGCCGCTTACATGGCCGTTAAACAGGACGATGATGGGATGATTGGGCTTCGTCATATCGTGTATCAGCGTCTCACAGCCGGAGCCAAACATCTCCGCGATAGCTGACGCCATTCGCGTCAGAAAATCCAGCGCGTATTCTTTGTCCATAGGAATCTCCCCCCGCACTTTATTCAAATCATTACAAATTTTAGCATGAGGTTGACGGATCGTCAACCTCACGTCAACTGCCCAAAAGGAGCATGGCGATGAGATATGTCATTTTTGGCGGCGGTCCCATTGGCGGCGGTCTGGCCGCCCGGCTGCTGATGGCGGATCAGGACGTTTGGCTGGTGGATCATAATCAGGCCAATATCGAGGCCATCCGAAAGCATGGTTTAACCCTCAAGCTGGTCGAGCGGAATCAAGTGGTGGCGGAAAAAGTATTGCCCCTCCGTGCCGTCCGTTCCCCTGAAAGCATTGGTGCCGCGGACGTTGTGGTTCTGGCTGCCAAAAGCCACGCCACCCGCTCGGCTATGGAGGGCATTCAGCAGGTCTCGGATGCCCATACCATTATCCTGTCCAATCAGAATGGATTGGGCAACGTGGATATTTTGAAAGAGGTATTTTCCTCGGATCAACTGGCATATAGCGTTGTGCAGTACGGCGGCTCCCGTCCCGCTCCGGGTGAGATCTGGTCCAGTGCCTCCCCGGAAAATCTGCATCTGGCCGTCACATCGGAAAACGAAGCCCTGCGTTCCCGGCTGGAGGAGATGGCAGAGATACTGCGCTCCGTCGGACTGAACATGCAGTATTTTCCAAAGCCGGAGTTGGACCGGCGGCTTTGGATCAAGCTGGCTGCCAACTGCGCCCTGAATGGTATTTGCGCCCTCTGCCGCTGCCCCATGGACGGCGTTTCCGCCTCTCAAGCAGGCGTGGAACTCACCAGAAAAATCGTGGAGGAATGCTGCGCCGTGGCAAATGGCCTGGGTATTTCCATCACGCCGGAGGACATCGTCATCGTGGACCGCACCGTGCAGCCAAGGCAAAACAGCGACTATCACCACTATCCGTCCATGGTGGCGGACCTTGTACATCGACAACCCACCGAAGAAAATGTACTCAACGGAGCAGTTGTCCGGAAAGGGCTGGAACTTGGCATCCCAACGCCTTATAATGAGGCCATCTCCTTGCTGGTGCGGCTGACCGAAGAAACTTATGACGTCCAGTTTGGGGCGTAAAAGGGAGGAACCTCTATGCTGCTGCGAAACTGCAGACTGATTCCCGAGCTGTCCGGCATGTGTCCGCTGACTTTGGCAGATGTGGAAGTTGCGGACGGAAAAATCAAGCAAATCGCCCCCGCCGACCCTGCGCGCCCAATGAGCGGTAACGAGATCGACTGCGGCCGTCACACTTTGCTGCCGGGTCTTTTTGACCTGCATGCCCACATCTCCCTGGCCAGTGCCCGAGAAACCCCGGAGGACGGTATGAATCGCCTGGTGCGGGCCATGGGCTGGATCGGGAATTATACGAAGCACGGTGTCACCACCATCCGGGACTGCGGCAGCACCCTGCGTCTTGGCATCGCCATGCGGGAAGCCGTAGCAAAAGGCATTGTCAAAGGACCTAAAATTTTGACCTCCGGTTATATTCTGGGGCCGCAGAGCATGTACCAGCTGGGGCGGATTATGATGATGACCATGGATATTGCCAACACGGAGGACGAATTCCGTTTCGCCGCCCGGAACCAGTTGGCGCTGGGTGCGGACTTTATCAAGATCTATGCCTCCGCCTCTGCCTCCCAGAGCATCGGCAGGGAACCCCTTCCCATTCTGCGCCGAGAAGAGATTCGGGCCATGGTGGAGGTTGCGGAAATGGCCGGGACCTATGTGGCGGCTCACGCGCATTCCCTTTCCTCCATTAAGCTCTGTATGGAAGAGGGCGTCCGGTCCATTGAGCACGCCACATTTATCGACGAACCTACCATCGGGCAGCTGGAAACCATGCAGGGCGTCTATCTGACGCCCACTCTGGCGGTTTTGGCGCCCCCAAAGGGGCCGGTGGAAAACCAGGCGGAGGCGGAGAACAAGCTCCGTATGCTGGATATCTGCTCCAGCAAAATCGGTATGGCTTACCAGGCCGGGCTGAAGCTGGGCTTTGACACGGATTTATACAACGGAAATCTGGGCGCATTCTCTCAGGAATTCCATTTGCGCCAGGAGCGCTGCGGCATGAAAAATATCGATATTTTGCTGCAGGCGACGAAATACAGTGCGGAAATCGCGGGGCTGGCAGGCGTTACCGGCGAGCTCAAACCGGGCCTCGCCGCGGATCTGATCTTGGTAGAGGGCAATCCCGACCAGGACATTTCCGTGATGGACCAGCGGCCGCTTTTGGTGTTCCAGGATGGCAGGCAGATGCTTTAAGCGGACAGGAGGAAGCGAAAATGAAAATTGTTGCAGTGGATGTTATGATTATTGAAGCAGAAGCGCCGGCCAATCGGGCCCGCTGCCGTCCTGTTTATTGCCGCATCCATACGGATGAGGGAATTTACGGCGACGGTGAGGCCAGCGTTATGATGATGACCGGCGCTCCAGCCGCTTTTAGTATGCTGAAAGATCTCAGCGGCCAGATCATCGGTCTGGACCCGCTGGACAATGAGGTGATTTTGGAAAAGCTCCATCGAAACACCTACTTCGCTATCAACGGTGGTCCCATCGTACAATCCGCGTTCTCCGCCATCGATATCGCCCTGTGGGATATCAAGGGAAAGGTTTTCAATGTGCCTGTGTATAAGCTGCTTGGCGGCAAGCTGTATGACAATCTTCGCTGCTATGCCAGCCAGATCAATTATGGCTGGGGCATGCTGCAGTCTGACGCCGTCACACCGGAGGAGTATGCCGCCCGAGCCAGAGAAGCTGTCGCTCAGGGCTATGACGCTGTCAAGGCGGACTTCTTTGAACTGGACGCGCAGGGCTATCCCATGTCCGCCAAAGCCCGGACGGGCATCCTGCCGGAATCTTACCTAAAGGTCGTGGAGGCGAGAGTGGCCGCCGTGCGGGAAGCAATGGGAGATGGAGACATCATTGCGGAGTGCCATGGCTATACGGATACCGTCTCTGCAGCGCAGATCGCAGACTGCATCCGCGAATACCGCATTGCCTATCTGGAAGAGCCCAACATGTCCTTCTATCCCACTGTCAAAAAACTGGATGAACAGGCCGGTATGCGTCTGGCGGCCGGTGAGCGGCTGTACTCCAGAAAGGACTATCTGCCCTTTATCCAGAATCAGGCGCTTCAGGTTTTGCAGCCGGATATTGGTAACTGCGGCGGCATCACAGAGACCCGTAAGATTGCAGACCTTGCCAGTGTGTACGACATCGGCATTCAGCTCCACTGTGCCGGCTCTCCTCTCTGTCTGGCGGCCTCACTCCATTTGGAAGCAGTCCTCCCCAACTTCCTCATCCATGAGCACTGCTGTGTCCAGGAGCGGGACTATGTGCGCAAGCTGGCAAAGTACGACTACCAGCCGGTAAACGGCCGCATTGCCATTCCGGAGTTGCCAGGCATCGGCAACGAGCTGTCGGATTACACTCTCAGCCGATGCAAAAAAGTTACAGTCAAATAATAAGTCATGACCACCCGTAAAATGGGTGACATGTCCCCCTATAAGATGGTTACTGGCTTCGGTGTTGCCTTTTCCTAAGCTATTTCTATCGTCGCACTTCCACCGATACTGCTAAATTTGAAAAGTCGGGGATATGTGGATTTTGACACGGCGAAACGCCATAAAATCCGACATATAGTTCTCCTTTTTTGCGATTTCTGGTAAAATCAAAGTTTCTAAACAGCCATAACCACCGGCTAAGCCGGTGGCTTGAGTGAGGCTTATAAGGGCCTATTGCCAGCAGGCGTCTCATGTGTTCATGACACATAGGGGTTCAGATTCTGGAAAGCTTCGGTTTTGTGATTCGATTTTAAGTTTTTGTGTTTTCATGTTTTATTTCCATCGTAGATATGAAAATGGCTGAAAACCTTGTCATGGCAAGGCTTTCAGCCAGAAAACAACCCCACCTGATCCGTCAGTCTCATGGAAACTGTTCGGATTAGGTAGGGGCGTTCAATTTGGTACGCCCGACTGGATTCGAAGCAGCGGCCTTCAGAGTCGGAGTTATCAGGCCGTCAACGGTGAAGTGCTGACGCCCCAGGGGTTTCAGTGGTTTCGCACAAATACAAGCGAAAAATAAGGGAAATCCGGGAGCCATTGCACCGCAATGGTTCTCGTTTTTTTCGAATCTTTGAAAACAGTAGTCAAATGGTAGTCAGGAATTCTCAAATTCTGTGTTCCCTGCCCCAAGCCAACAATACGTCGTATTTCATTTGGCCTGTCGCAGCAGCGAAGTCTACTTCTGCGGCCTCCTTGTTGGTATATTCCAGACAAATCCCGTTGATTTCCAGGAATGTCAGCATCACATAGATGCGGATTCGCTTGTTTTCGTTGAAGAAGAGGTAAAATCAACCTATAATTAATTGTCTTCACTTTTAATTAAATCAAAATCGGAAAAATGATAAAATTAAATTGACATACCATCGTATGAGACATATAATATATTCAGCAAAACTCTATAAACCAATCATTGAGGTGCTATATGCGCAAGTATGATTTCCGGAATGAGTGGCAGAACCTGCTCGTTCCCGATATTGTTGCGTTGCTGACCCAGATCCATGAGTTCAAGGGGGAGCAAAATCTGTTCATTGAGGCCAACAGTGATACGCTGATCCAGTTGGTAGAGGTTGCAAAAATCCAGAGTACTGAGGCCTCTAACAAAATCGAAGGTATCTATACTTCTGACGAACGATTGAAGAAAATCGTTCTGGACAAGACCACTCCCCGCACCAGAAACGAGCAGGAAATTGCCGGATACCGTGACGTTCTTGCCACGATTCATGAGAGTTATGAGTATATCCCGCTGCGGCCGGCCATGATCTTGCAGCTGCATCGTGATCTGTATAAGTTCAGCGGTATGTCCATTGGGGGAAACTATAAAAATTCTGATAATGTGATTGCAGAGACCGATTCAGCAGGTAATCGGTTTGTTCGTTTCCAGCCGGTTCCCGCCTGGGAGACGCCTGAATCCATCGACTTTGCCTGTAAAGCCTATGATGAAGCGGTGCAGTCCGGCGCGGACCCGCTGCTCGTGATCCCCATGTTCATTCTGGATTTTCTCTGCATCCATCCTTTTAACGACGGAAACGGCCGCATGAGCCGGCTGCTGATGCTGCTGCTTCTCTACCGGAGCGGCTATATCGTTGGAAAATATATCAGTATCGAAAGAGCCATCGAGCAGAGCAAGGAGACCTATTACGAAACGCTGCGGCAGAGCTCTGCCGGGTGGCATGAGAACCAAAATGACTACGCACCCTTTGTGCGCTATATGCTGGGTGTGATCATCGCCGCCTACCGGGACTTTTCTTCCCGCGTACAAGTCCTGGTCACCAGCGGCATGTCCAAGCCGGACCGGATCCGGGAAGTCATCAAAGGCACCCTCGGCAAGATCACCAAGGCAGAGATTATGGAGAAGTGCCCGGATATCAGCCAGGTCACCGTGCAGCGGACGCTGATTGAATTACAAAAAAAGGGCGAGATCATCAAACTCGGCGGCGGACGCTATACCGCCTATATCTGGAACAGGGAGATAGACTGATATGCTGACTGGCGAACTGAAAAACAGGATCAACAGCCTCTGGGAAATTTTCTGGACCGGAGGCATCACCAACCCACTGGATGTCGTGGAGCAGATGACCTATCTGATGTTTATCCGCGATCTGGACGATACCGACAATCTGCGGGCCAAGGAGAGCGCCATGCTGGGCCTACCTCATAAAAGCATCTTTGCCGGTGAGGTGAAGATAGGTGACCGTACCATTCCGGGCAATCAGCTGAAGTGGTCGGTATTTCACGATTTCCCCGCGGGAAAAATGTACGCCACTGTCCAGGAGTGGGTATTCCCGTTCATCAAGACGCTCCACGGCGACAAGTCCAGCGCCTATGCCAAATATATGGACGACGCCATTTTCAAAATCCCCACGCCGCTGATGCTGGACAAGATCGTCACCGCTCTGGACGGCATCTATGAGCAGATGGCGCAGATGCAGGACAGCGATACCCGCGGCGACATTTATGAATATCTCCTCAGTAAGATCGCCACCGCCGGCGTCAACGGCCAGTTCCGTACCCCCCGCCATATCATCCGCATGATGGTGGAGCTGATGCGGCCCCGGCCGGATGATGTGATCTGCGACCCGGCCTGTGGCACCTCCGGTTTTCTGGTGTCCGCCGGTGAGTACCTGAAGGAGCACTATAAGGAAGAGATCTTTTTCAGCAAGCAGAAGAAGGATCACTATATGAACCACATGTTCCATGGATACGACATGGACCGCACCATGCTGCGCATCGGCGCCATGAACATGATGACCCACGGCATCGATAACCCTTTCATCGAGTACCGGGACAGTCTGTCCGACCAAAATCCGGACCGGGAGAAGTATTCTCTCATTCTGGCCAACCCGCCCTTCAAGGGCAGCCTGGACGCGGACATCGTCTCCGCTGACCTGCTGAAAATCTGTAAGACGAAGAAGACGGAGCTGCTGTTCCTGGCCCTGTTCCTGCGGATGCTGAAGGTGGGCGGCCGGGGCGCCGTCATCGTGCCGGATGGCGTACTGTTCGGCTCTTCCAAGGCCCATAAGGATATCCGGCAAGGGCTGGTGGAGCGGAACCGTCTGGAGGCGGTCATTTCCATGCCCTCCGGCGTGTTCAAGCCCTACGCGGGCGTGTCCACCGGTATTCTGGTGTTCACCAAGACCGGCCACGGCGGCACGGACAAGGTGTGGTTCTACGATATGCGGGCTGACGGGTTCAGCCTGGACGATAAACGCACCCCAGTGCAGGAGAACGACATTCCGGACATTATCGCCCGGTTCCATGATTTGCCAAATGAGGAGAGCCGCCAGCGCACCGAGCAGTCCTTCTTTGTCCCCAAGGCCGAAATCGTGGAAAACGGCTACGATCTGTCTATCAACAAGTATAAAAAAACGGAGTATAAACCCGTGGAGTACCCCTCCACCCAGGAGATCATGGCGGATCTGCATGAGTTGGAGATGCAGATCACCCAGGGATTGGCGGAACTGGAGGGGATTCTGTGATGGCGAGATTGGGAGATTTAATAGAACAAATTCGAGGTGTATCTTATAAACCAGAGGATTTGTGCGATAGTTTAAATGAAGATGGCATCCCGCTTTTGCGGGCAAATAACATTCAAGACGGAAAGTTAAATTTTGAGGATATTATTTATATTGACAAGAAGAAGGTCAAATCAAATCAGTACTTGAAATCTGGCGATATTTTAGTTTGCACATCAAGCGGAAGCAAAGAACTTGTCGGTAAAGCTGCGTTTGTAGAAAATGATTTATCGATGACATTTGGAGCATTCTGTAAAGTTATCCGGCCTAAAATATGCTGTCCAAAATATATAGGTCATTTTTTTGACAGCCCTTATTACCGTAAAAGAATATCCGCTTCTTCTGCGGGAGCAAATATTAATAACATTCGCAATGAGCATATTGATGAGATTGATATTCGCCTTCCTTCGACAGATGAGCAAAAGCAGATTTCTGCTGTGTTGGACAAGGTCAGTGACCTGATTTCCCTCCGCAAGCAGCAACTTGTCAAACTGGACGAGTTGGTCAAAGCTCGATTTGTCGAACTGTTTGGGGACCCTGTAAGCAACTCATTTAGGTTAAAAACAAAACAAATGACTGATGTATGTGAGATTATCGACGGTGATAGAGGTAAAAACTATCCAACTACTGACGATTTTTCTGATAATGGTTACTGCCTTTTTTTAAATGCGAAAAATGTCACTTCATATGGTTTCAACTTTGAAAACTGCATGTTTATAACGAAAGAAAAGGACGAAGCTTTGCGAAAGGGCAGATTAAGTCGAGGAGATGTAGTCCTCACTACTCGCGGAACAATTGGAAATCTTGCATTTTATACTGATGAAATCCCATATGAACATGTCCGAATCAATTCTGGAATGGTTATTCTGCGCATGAAACAAGAATTGATTGATGAAGTTTATTTTATTGAACACTTCAAAATGCAACTTACAGACATTAAGTCAAAAATAGCAAGTGGTTCAGCACAGCCACAGTTACCTATTTCTACAATGAATAAGATTCAGATACTTATCCCAGAAATAGAACAGCAGAGAGAGTTTGCCGATTTTGTCAAACAGACCGACAAATCAAAATTGGCAATCCAGCAGAGCCTGGATAAACTGGAATTACTAAAAAAAGCCTTGATGCAACAATATTTCGGGTGAAAGAAATAAAATGCGTGTTGTACCATAAAACAGCGATGCTAAACTCAAAAGATTAGAAAGAGGTGGAGTACATGAATGAGGTTGTAAAGACGGTCGCGGAGAATTCTGATAAAGTGCTTGTCGAAGTTTATAGAGATGGGCTGAGTCCAGCAATGAAAGCTGTTGGAAATATTGTAGCGCTTCCATTTCAAGCAATTGATGCAGCGCTGTCAAAGCCTAAACTGTGGGTTACTGAACAGCAGTATAATTATGAGCGTACAAAAAATTTGCTTGCAGAAAAGCTGAAAGATACCCCGGTGGAAAAAATAGTTCCACCAGAAAACTATGTTGCTATACCAGCACTTCAGCAAATTTCTTATTGTTTTGATAGCGACGAGTTGCGAGATATGTATGCAAACCTCCTTGCTGCCTCTATGCAAGAAGATAAGAAATGGGGTGTACACCCTTCGTTTGTAGATATTATCAAGCAACTTACGCCCGATGAAGCAAAACTGCTAAAGGCTTTGCCGGCATCTTTATATAAATATCATCCGACAATTGACGTTCATGTTAAATTGGGGGCGGACAAGGGATATCAAGTGGTGTATTCCAACTATTCAACTATTGCGAACGATATTTGTGATTGCCCCCAAAACATTTGCGCATATTTAGAAAATTTGGATCGGTTGAAGCTAATTGAACTTGACAAAAACACATTTTTAACAGACGAATCTGTATATGACAAACTGAAAAATACCCCAGAGATTCAAAAAAATTTAGGAAAGCCCCTTGCAGAAGGACAAAGTTATGACTTTCAGAAGGGATGCTTCCGTCTTACCTCGTTTGGTTTGAGTTTTGTGAAAATGTGTATTCTTGGCGCGTAATAGGGAGGTTTTCCCATGACCAACTTCGACTTCCTAACCACAGACACACAATTTAACACTTTCGCCTCTGTTGCTGTCTCCGCCGAGCGCATTCTACACATTGACCCTGCTGCTTGTGTGTTGAACTGCCGACGGGCCATGGAGTTTGCCGTCAAGTGGATGTACTCCGTGGACGGCTCTCTGGTGCTGCCCTATGATGACCGGCTGGTTTCTCTGATGGATAACGAGGATTTCCGGGATATCGTTGGTCAGGACATCTGGCGCAGGATGAAGCTGATCCGCACCCTGGGCAACAATGCCGCCCATACGGGGAAGAAGATCAGCGAGGAGCAGGCGGTGCTGTGTCTGGAAAACCTCTTTGTCTTTCTGGATTTCGTGGCCTACTGCTACGGCACGGACTACACCGAGCGGACTTTTGACCACGCGCTTTTGAAGGACGAGCCTGCCGCTCCGCCGCCGGTTTACACGGATGCTGAAGTCAAGCTGGAGCAGCTCATGGCGGAGAACGCCGCTCTGCGGGAGGAGCTGACCGCCCGCCGCGCCGAGCAGCAGCAGACCTATGTACCCAAGCCGCTGGACCTCAGCGAGTACAAGACCCGCAAGATCTACATTGACGCCATGCTGCTGGATGCCGGCTGGACGGAGGGGCGGGACTGGCTGGGTGAGGTGGAGCTGCCCGGTATGCCCAACAAGAGCGAAGTAGGATATGCCGACTATGTGCTCTACGATGACACCCACAGGCCGCTGGCTGTGATCGAGGCCAAGCGCACCTGTGTGGATGTGTCCAAGGGCCGCCAGCAGGCCAAGCTCTACGCCGATATTCTGGAACAGAAGCATGGCCGCCGTCCGGCGGTCTTCCTGACCAACGGCTTTGAGACCCGGATCGATGACGGTGCCTATCCGGAACGCAGGGTGGCAACCATCTACTCCAAACGGGATCTGGAAAAGCTGTTTAATCTGCGCACCATGCGGACAAGCCTGAAAAACGTGATGGTGGACAAGCAAATCGCAGGCCGCTACTACCAAGAGAGTGCCATCAAGGCCGTCTGCGACAGCTTCAACCGGCGCAACCGCCGCAAGGCATTGCTGGTCATGGCCACCGGCTCCGGCAAGACCCGGACGGTCATCGCCCTGTGCGATGTGCTGCTGAATCACGGGTGGGTCAAGAACATCCTGTTTCTGGCGGACCGCAATTCTCTGGTCACCCAGGCAAAACGCAGTTTTGTGAACCTGCTGCCCGACCTGTCCGTTACCAACCTGTGTGAGGAAAAGGATAATTACACAGCCCACTGTGTGTTCTCCACCTACCAGACCATGATGAACTGCATCGACGCGGTGAAGGACGAGCAGGGAAAGCTGTTCACCTGCGGTCACTTTGATTTGGTCATCTGCGACGAGGCCCACCGTTCCATCTACAACAAGTACCGGGACATCTTCAACTACTTTGACGCTTTGCTGGTGGGTCTGACTGCCACCCCAAAGGACGAGATCGACAAGAACACCTACGAGGTCTTTGAACTGGAGAGCGGCGTACCTACTTATGGCTACGAACTGGCCCAGGCTGTCAAGGATGGCTTTTTGGTGGACTTCATAAGCGTGGAGACGAAGCTGAAGTTTATTGAGCAGGGTATCACGTATGATGAGTTGTCCGACGAGGACAAGGCGGCTTATGAGGACACGTTTGAAGATGAGAACGGTGAATTGCCGGAACGGATCAGTTCCTCTGCCCTGAACGAGTGGGTATTTAACGAGGACACCATCAAGGAAGTCCTGCATATTCTCATGACCAACGGCCTGCGCATTGATTACGGTGAAAAGCTGGGCAAAACGATTATCTTTGCGAAGAACCATACCCATGCTGAAAAAATCTTTGAGGTTTTCAACCGGGAGTATCCCCATCTGAACGGATATGCAAAGGTCATCGACAACTATATGACCTACGCCCAGAGCGCCATCGACGAATTCTCTGACCCGAAGAAGCTGCCACAGATCGCCATTTCTGTGGACATGCTGGACACCGGAATCGATGTGCCGGAAGTGCTGAATCTGGTGTTTTTCAAGAGGGTGCAGAGCCGCGCAAAGTTCTGGCAGATGATCGGCCGCGGCACCCGTCTGTGTGAAGGCTTGATGGACGGCGCCGACAAAAACAAGTTCTACATCTTTGATTTCTGCGGAAACTTTGAGTTTTTCCGCATGAATAAGGGAAAGCCGACCGCCAACCAAATGGCGCTGCAGGGGGCTATCTTCAACCTGAAGGCGCAGATGGCCTATAAGCTGCAGGATCTCCAATTTCAGACGGATGACCTGATCGCGTTCCGCAAGGAATTGGTCGTGGACATGGTGCGAAAGGTACAGGAACTGAACAAGGAGAACTTTGCCGTCCGGCAGCATCTGAAATATGTGGAGCTATACGCCAACCCTGACAACTATGCCGCTCTCAGCTATGAGGATACACTCATTATCAAAGAGGAACTGGCTCCGCTGATCACACCTGACGAGGATGAGTCTACAGCCATGCGATTCGACGCCTTGATGTATGGCATTGAACTGGCATACCTTGCCGGCAAAAAATATACCCGTGCCAGAATCGACCTTTTCAAGAAAGTCAGCGGCATTGCGGGCGTGGCAAATATTCCGGAAATTATGGCGCAGGCGGAACTGATCCGAAAAATTCTGTACACGGGTTATCTGGACAATGCCGGTATCAACGAGCTTGAGGACATCCGTGAAAACCTGCGTGGCTTGGTGAAATACATCCAGGGAGGACACCCAACATACACCACCAACTTCGACGACGAGATTCTGTCTATGGATTGGCGTGAGTCCGAGCTGGAAAATGACGATTTGAAGAACTACAAAGCCAAAGCGGAGTTCTATGTGCGGCAGCACCAGGACGAGGTTGTGATCGCAAAGCTGAAGGGCAACGTACCTTTGACTTCTGACGATGTTGCGGCATTGGAGAAAATCCTCTGGAGCGAGGTTGGAACGAAAGAAGACTATGAGGCGGAAATTGGTTCTAAGCCTCTGGGCGAGTTTGTCCGTGAAATTGTCGGCTTGGATATGAGGGCCGCAAAAGAGGCGTTCTCCGTGTATCTTAATGACACCAGCTTGGACAGCCGTCAAATCTACTTTGTCAACCAGATTGTAGAGTACATCGTCCACAATGGCTTGATGAAAGACCTTTCTGTGCTGCAAGAGTCTCCGTTTACGGACAAGGGCAGCGTAGTTGATATTTTCACTGACCTGACGGTCTGGATGGGCATTCGCAAGATCATCGATCAAGTTAACGCCAATGCAGTGGCATAAAGGAAAGCAAATTTTCGTTTATCTAATTTCAAATCCAGAACCCTTGAAAACACCGGCATTTTCAGCGTTTTCGGGGCCTCGGCCTTGCCCTTTTCCCTTATTTTTTCCCTCACGGGAGAAAATAAGGGAAAGTTTTTTTATACGGCCCCTACCACTTTGTCGAGCAGCCTTGCGGAAGTTCGCTTGGCTTCTCTTGTGGCGTGGGCGTAAATGTTCATCGTGGTACTTACATCTGCGTGTCCGAGAAGTTCCTGCACATCCTTGGGTGCGGCTCCACCGGATAAGAGGTTGCTGGTATATGTATGTCTCAACTGATGGAAATGGAAGTCATCCATATTGTCCAGCTTCTTCCGGGATGTCCGGCACACGCTGCTGACCGTTGCGGGGGATTCATAAGCGCCCTCTGGCCGCAGGCAGACGAAAGAAATCAGGTTATAGTCCTCCGGGGCCTGCTCTGTTCTTGGCAGCGTATAGACTTCATAATATGTGCGGTTCTTCTCTTTGACGATGCGGTAGTAGTTCTGACGGTAAAGCGGCCCGTACTTGATACTGTTAAGCATCTGTTCCTTTTTCGCCGCCCGCAGGATCGCCGCCAGGGTATCGCAGAAATCCACGGTTCGGATTTTCTTGCGCTTGGTGGGGCCGATCTCGGTTTTCTTCCGGGTGGCGTTGTACCGCATACTGCGGCGGACTGTCAGGCATTGCTCATTCAGGTTAATATCCTGCCATGTCAGGCTGCAAGCCTCACCGATACGAAGTCCGGTGAAATATGCGATCTGGATAGGCAGGAGCGCCGGATTGCCTTTTTCCTTTAGAAGCTCGATCAGCTCGGAATACTGCTGGTAGTCGATGGTCGGGGTTTCGTTCAAAGGCTCACCTTCAGCATCTTCCGCGAACATTTCATAGTCCTCGTCATTAGAGCGTCTTACCACATACTGCATAGGGTTGAAGGTAATCAACTGCTTGGGAAAGACTGCGAAGCGGAAGGAGTTGTTCAGCACCGCCGAATACTGGCGCATAGAACCAACGCTTAAAGGGTTTGCTGTTGTTCCGTCCTCATTCGTACCTCCGAAGCTCAGAAAGTCCATATAGTCTTGCAGATGCTCGGCTTTAATAGTTTTCAGCTTGCGCTTGCCGATAGGATGTTTCTTGATGCGGCTTACGGTTCCTTCATACGCTGTCACCGTACCGTTGCTCAAAGAACCGGGCTTCAATTCTTCCTCCACCCACATATCCAGCATATCGCCTAAAGTGATGTTCTTTGCCTGGGCAAGAAACTGTTTGCTTTCGTAATCCTCCATCGCCTTGCGGAGCAGGGATTCCGTTTCGCTCTTACTCTCTGTGCCGGGAAATTCCTTCTGAACACGGTTGCCGCTGGCATCCTCGACATAAAACCGATAGTACCACTTCTTTCCTTTCTTTCTACCCATCTGCTCAGAGAGTAGTTGTTTCGTGGCATCCAAATTATTTAGTGCTGGCTGCGATCCGATGGAGTTGAACGCATAAAACAAACTGACAGAAATCATCAGTGTCAGGAAATAAATAATGTAGTCCTGAATGTTCTTTCGCACATTTCTGAAAATGAGCTTAATTGAGGTCATTCTGTTCACCTCCCAGCAAGGAGACAACTTCCATAATATCCTCGAAAAAAGCCTTTCGTGTTTTCTGGCCTCGATGAATTTGATTGAAAATCTTGCCGTCCTTGATAAAAAGGATGCGCCGACAATAGCTGGCGGTGAAAGCATCATGTGTGACCATCAGAATTGTAGCAGACAGCTTCTGATTTAATTCTTCCAACATAGCGAGAAGCATTTGAGAAGAACGGGAATCTAATGCCCCGGTAGGTTCATCGGCAAGAACCAGGGAAGGATTTGTTACCATTGCACGAGCCGCCGCCACACGCTGTTGCTGGCCACCGGACATCTGATAGGGATATTTCTTTATAACCTCTGTAATGTTCAAAGCGTGAGCAATATTATTTACCCGCTTTTCAATTTCAGATGCTCTTATGCCGGAAATGGACAGAGCCAGAGCAATATTTTCATAAGCAGTCAGGGTGTCCAAAAGATTGAAGTCCTGAAAAACGAAGCCTAACTTCTCACGCCTGAAAGCAGAGAGCTGTTTCCCACGCAGACTTGTAATGTCCTTGCCATCCACAAAGATCTGCCCGCTGGTTACGGTATCAATCGTAGAGATACAGTTCAGCAATGTGGTTTTACCGGAACCGGATGCTCCCATGATACCGATAAACTCCCCCTTGTCAACGGAAAAGGAAATGTGATCGACAGCCTTTGTGATATTGCCCTTATTCCCATAATATTTCTGAATATCATCAACTTTCAAAATTGGATTGTTCATAAAATCTGCCTCCTTTGTACCTGTATTGTACCGCCAATTTCAGATTGCTGCCATTAAGTTAGATTACATTTGCATTACTGAAATGTAAGGTTTCTACAAACAAAAGCAGGCGCATTTTCACGCCTGCTCAAAGTAAAAGTTGCCCTTTGGAAATATGATCTTTACAGTCGTGCCTTTTTGCGGGGTGCTGTCTATCAATATATCCATATTCATTTTCTGGCAGAGCTTTTTACATAGATATAAGCCGATCCCCGTAGATTTTGTAAATGCACGACCATTTTCTCCGGTAAATCCTTTATCGAAAACACGAGACAAATCTGCTTCCGGGATTCCGACTCCATTATCTGCTATCAAAAGATAGCATCCGCTTTCATAAACACCGCCAGTAAAAGTAAGCTGCAAATCGCCCGAATGATATTTTACAGAATTTGCGATAATTTGCCCGATAATGAATACGCACCACTTGCTATCCGCAAAAACAGGAACATCCATATTTTCAAAATGGAGCTGTCCATTCGCTTGAATAATAGGCTTAGAGTAACTTTTAACCGCTTCATGTACCAGCACCTTCAGCGTTGTTTTTTCTACTTTGAAATCCTTTTCTAATGTTGTGCTTCGAGCGTAGAATAGGGCCTGCTCTACGAAACGCTCTATTTTATGAAGTTCATCATCTATGCGGAGAGTGGTAATGTTTTTATCGTTTTCAACCATTAAATGAGCGGATGTGATCGGGGTTTTCACTTCATGTACCCACATCTCAACATATTCCCTGTACTCCTGATTGATTGTGCCAGCCTTTGCCAGACGATCATTCATATATTTATTTGTATATCGGATAACCTGGCACAGCACTTTTCCATCATAAAAAGATGGCCTGTCTACGATTTCTGCAAGAAGCGTCTTATCATCAAGCTGATTAAAGAGTATCCAAAACCGCTGATAATACTTTCTTTTACGGCAAAAGTCCCATAACAAACTTGTAGCAAAAGCCGCCCAGAATAGAGCTTCAAAAAACACGATAAACTCTGTGCGTAATTCAATCAGCCATAAAAGGCCAGCCGATAAAAGGCTTGCAATTACAAAGGTAATAATCGAAAACAATTTATCAAATAGATAATCCGATACTTTCATACGCGATACCCCAAACCACGCTTTGTTTCAAGATAGTCTGGCAAACCAATTCCAGCCAGCTTTTTACGCAACCGCACAATGTTCACATTTAGCGTATTCTCATCAATAAATTCTTCGCTTTGCCATAGTTCATCAATAATAGCGTCCCTTGGTATTATGTTCCCTTTGTTGATAACCAACAGACGGATAATTCCCAGCTCATTCTTTGTCAGATCGACTTCCTTCCCATCATGGGACATCGTTGTTTTTAACAGGTTAATGGTCAGTCCTTTATGGGATAGTACAGAATTGGCCTGAACCTCATAAGTCCTTTTCAAGATTTTCTGGATGCGGGCAAGTAACACCTGAGCATTATACGGCTTAGAAATAAAATCATCCGCTCCAATATTTAGGCTCATTAGTTCATCGAAATCTGTATTTCTGCTGGTCAATACGATAATAGGAACATTGGAGTTTTTGCAAATTTCTCGGCATATCGTATAACCATCCTGAAAGGGCAAGTTAATATCTAATAAGACAAGTGCAGGAGCCGCCTCTAAAATCAGGCTTGTAATATGCTGATAGTCCTCGCTGGTTTCGCAAGTATATCCATATCTTTCAAGGAGTGTAGTGAGTTCTGCGCGAATCTCTTTTTCATCCTCCACAATATAAATCTTCATGGGTATTCCTCTTTTCTGTATTACTAACTCACAGGCTCCTTTGCAGTTTTCACATCGGTAATTCGCCCGGATTAAGCTGTCATATAGATATTATATTTCTCATGGCCGGAAGATACAAGGTTGCTGTTTATATGAATTTGTTGCTTTTTTCATTCATCGGCCTTTAGCTGTTCAATTCTCTTGGAATCAACAAAGTGCGTTCCATACCACCGCTCAATGTCAGGATCGCCGCTCTTGCTGAAGCGGAGCGGAACCACCGGCTTATGGCCCTGGCCGTTCTTCTTTTTCATGCCCCATTGTTTATAGTAGCCGCCTACAATGGCCTCACCCTTACTGTCCGTGGTGCCGCTGTTGTAGATCTTTTCAATGGGCTGTGTCTCCAGCTTTTCGCCACACATGGTACATTCCTTGTGCTTGCTGCCCTCAGAGTCGGTGGTCGGCTCCTTGTCGATGATCCAGTCACCGGGCTTATGACCGGCAGGCTCGGTGTAATCAGTCTTGGTATTCTTGGATGAGGTTGGTGATGTACTCGCTGGTGGTCTGGCTCAGCCGTTCCCGTTCTTCGCTGACCCGCTCATGCAGGTCGATGGGGATCTGAGCGCACAAGTTTTTGGTGGTTGCCATTCTCGGATACCTCCTTCGTCTTTTTGTAACGCAAGCATACCCGAAAGATTCAGTGAAAGCTATTACCAACACTACCAAGGAATGATAGACAAACGAAGCGAAAGCAACATAAGCACCAATGAGACGAA
>ENA-UOJC01002317-UOJC01002317.1-human-gut-metagenome-genome-assembly--contig:-C104-NODE-2317-length-21117-cov-6.428117_pt1 | contig 21117 bp, 15 predicted proteins | sample MGYA00242339_ERZ723886 | MGnify/ENA metagenome assembly ERZ723886 | reverse complement strand
TCCAAATATATCTTGGATAACAGTCCTTACGATTTATATGACTATGAAAAGGTTTATCACTTGGAAGGAAATTCTGAAAATGATCCTGATAATAAAGAATCCATCATTTATAGCTTATACGTAAAAGATATCCGGATGAATAATATGACAAATTATACTTGTACACCGGTAAATTATATACGTTTGAACGCTTCCAAAACATTTGTCGATGCATTTCTTTGTACAGACGGCAAACCTGCCACTACCGGTTTGGAATATTACAAAAGAACCGATGTTGCCGTTTCCCCTCTATCAAAATATCCGGTAACACATTATGCCGATTACTTCAAAGATAGAGATCCACGTATGAAAATGACCCTCTATACCCCGGGAGATGCATGGCCCGGCGGTGATGATGGTGATGCCGGCAACAGAGTAAATGCAACTTTCGGCTTACCTCGTTTTGCTTCCTTGCAAGGGAACAATAATAACGGTGCCAATACAAAGACCGGATTTTATTTCAAAAAATATAATTCTCCGGAGTTGGCCGGTCTGACAGACCAAGATCACAATAACATCAACGTAATTCGTTATCCGGAAATTATCCTTATTTATGCAGAAGCCTTATTTAACCAGCAAGGAGAAACTTTAACCCAAGACCAAATCGATGAAACGATCAATCGCCTGCGTAACAGGGTAGGAATGCATCCGATGAAACTCTCTGAACTGGAAGCATGGAATATGGATTTAAAAACAGAATTAAGACGTGAAAGACGAATTGAAATGTCATTCGACGGTATGCGGTACTTTGATATTCTGCGCTGGAAAGAAGGTTTCCGCCTCGGCCGTGCTATTACTTGCCCCAGCTTGGAGGTATGTATGAATGAATTGGGTGGCTGTCCGTACGTGGACGATCAGGATAACCCGATCGTGGATGAGTTCGGTGATGTGGTTTATGATAAATCTACTGCCGAAGGCGGTTCACGCAATTTTGATGAAAGCAAGCATTATCTATGGCCTGTCCCCTATCAGGAAAGATTAAAAAACCCATCGTTAGGACAAAATCCAGGTTGGTAAAAAAACAATATCATGAGACATAAGAATATATACCTGTCCATATTCACTCTGATGGCTCTCTTCTGTTCCTGCGGAACAGAAGAGAATGCTCCGGAAACTTCCGGGAATGGCGGAAACGATTCGGATGAGGATACGAAAAACTAAAATAAACAAAATGAAAAAGTTTCTATTAATAACATTACTTTCAATCTTTGGGGGTAATTGGGCTTTCGCTCAAAAACAAGACACATTGCGCATCCGTGTCATGACTTATAATCTCCGTTTTGGTGAGCTGGCCTCTCTGGAACAAATAGCCGAACACATCAAAGCTTTCCAACCGGACTTTGTCGCTTTACAAGAAGTTGACAGTAAAACCTACCGTGAAAGAGCCCCCAGACAGAATGGAAAAGATTTCATTACAGAGTTAGGATACCGCACCGGAATGTATCCTTTGTACGGAAAATCAATTACTTATAAAAATGGATATTACGGTATAGGAATGCTTTCCAAACATCCGTATTTCAGAGTAGAGAAAATGATGTTACCTCGCCCACAGGAAAAAGAACAAAGGGTGATGCTTCAAGGTACTTTCGAAGTAAACGGTACCGATACAATTACTTTTGCCTGCACGCATCTGGATTATTTTTCAGAAGATACCCGTTTTTTACAGATACAAAAGATTACGGAAACATTGATGCAATCGCCTTACCCTGTCATCTTAGGAGGTGATTTCAACGCACGCCCAGACTCCAAAACGATACAAAGAGGAATGGCCGGTTGGAATTTACTGACAAATGACGATCTTACTTTTCCATCCCATAAACCATCTATAAAAATTGATTATCTCTTCGGATATCCTAAAAACGCCTGGCGTGTTGTTCGTACTCAATCCATACAATCGCTGTTATCGGACCATTTACCTATTATCACAGAATTAGAATTAATAAAAGAAACTAAATAATTAACAGTATGAATAGACTCAATACCGCTTTACGCTGCCTATTGGTGACTGCCATAAGTCTCAGTTATGGATTGATTCAGGCACATGCAGACGATTCGGGAAAACAACTGACGATGATGACCTATAATATTCAAGGGCACACCATCATCAACTCGCGTCAAATAGATAAAATTGCATCTGTCATCAAAAGTGTAACTCCCGATGTAGTAGCCATCCAAGAAGTAGATCAAAGATTTGTGAAAGACTGTGCCGAACAATTGGGTACTAAAACCGGAATGAAATCCCGTTTTTTAATTACTCATAATACCTACTACGGTATCGCCTTATTAAGCAAAGAAGAACCGCTTGGAGTAAAAACCCATCTTATTCCTAAAGGAACAGGAGGAGGAACGGCAAAACCCGATCCGGATGACAATCGTGGAATCATAATTGCAGAATTTCCCGATTATTATTTCCTATCTACCCATTACTCTCTGAATGCAGAAGACCGAGATGTAGCAACCGACTATATCATCAAATTTGCAAAAAGTGTCAGTAAACCTGTTTTTTTAGGAGGTGATCTTAACATAAAAGAGACTTACCGGGCGATGGTTACATTCAAAAATAATGGATTTTCTATCTTAAATAATACCAAACAGTTCACCTATCCGTCTACGGCTCCGGCAGACTGTATTGACTTTATCTTAGGTCACAACCAATCTTCCACATCCTATCGTGTTGTAGAAACCGGAATTGCTGATCAGAGTGAAATCGACCTCACAGCAGTCTCAGACCATTTACCTGTCTATGTAAAAATCGACTTATCAAACGCTACCGGTAATAAACCGATAACGGATGAGAAAAACAATATAGAGATTGTAAAAGACGGTAACAATTATCGTATAACAGGAATTGAAGGAATAGCTAATGTAAAGCTTTACTCAATCACCGGAGAAATCATTTTCGATACCTATATCCAAGATGGAGACAAATTACCTATTTACAACCAAAAATCAAAGATTGTTTTGCTATGGTTGAGAAACGGTAATGAGATCTATACACATAAGCTGGTGTTATAAAATCGAACTTTGGAACTTTTATCTGATATATCATTTATTAATCAATTAAAATTGTATTGTTATGAAAAAACAAATTTTACTTTCGGCAATATTAAGTTTAGCAACATGTAATATGTTTGCAGCAGACCTTACGGTGACAAGTGCCAGTGGCGACCCTTCAGTAGAAGGTTCTTTCCCTAACATTATGGCAAGTGCACAAACTGACGATGTTATCAAGTTTAATCTTGCAACGGATGACATCGAAGAATTTGATGCTGTCACCATAGATTCCAAATCATTGACTATCGATGGTATGAACCAAGCTACCGGAAACAAAATAAAATTTACCGGTGCCAAGCAAACATTATCAATGAAAGGAGCTTGCACGATTATGATTAAAAATTGCGTCTTTACAGGGAAAAATAAAGCGCAAGCATTATTCGTACAGACAGGAGCCAACCTAAATATCCAAGATTGTGACTTTATCAAGAATATGCACAGTAGTTCGGGTGGCGTATTAGGAGTAAGTCAGGATGTAACCTGCTCTATAAAGAACTGTCTTTTCGACGGTAACTCGGCAACAGGTGATGGAGGCTGTATCCGCATTTATAATAATGCCAAAGTGACTATTGAAAATTCTACATTCAAAAACAACAATAGTTCGGCTTCCGGAGGTGCCATTTATATGTATAGCACCAATGGTAAAAACGAATCAGCATTTGCATTGACAATAACAAACAGTACATTTGTGAACAATTATGCCGGAAACCGTGCCGGTGCTATTTATATCTACTCACGTGATGTATCAAAACCACTTGACGGTGTAAAAATTATCAATAGCACCATCACAGCCAATTACTCAACCAAGAATTTAGGTGGCGGTATTTTCGTATGTTCCAATACTGATTGTTCTTCAAAACTGGTATTGGTAAATACCATTATTGCCGGAAATACAGGTGGGTTGGTTGATGGAGCTTATTTCGTTCCTACTGATTTAGGTTTCTGGAAAGGAGACAAAAAAGACGGCGTTGAAATCGTAAGAAACTATGATTGGGAATTAAAGAACTGTGTTTATGGAGCGACTTATGCTACCGCAGACGATACCCAGTTAAACAATGTAGACCACTCTGCCCTGTTTGATAACTCCAATATCAAGGTTACTGATTTCGCAACCAGCAAGCTGTTTACTTCATTGTACAAATTGGATAACACAGTATTTCCCGATATTGAAGGAGATGAAGTATGGAGCCCGACTCTGAGTAATGATGCCACACCTATCGCTTCTCTTTGTGAAAACAGTATTGCAATAGCCAAAGGAACAGCCAGCTATGCAGGAGTAACGATTCCTACAACAGACCAATTAGGTACTGCCCGCCCGGCTACTCCCGCCATCGGTGCTGTAGAATATGGAAGTGCAACCGGCCTATGGAACCCGGCAGCCCAAAAGTCAAGTATTAAAATCTGGAATGATGGTAACCAACTGTTCGTAGATGGTTTCGAAGGTACTGTGTCCGTATCTGTTTACGACTTGACCGGCAAACAAGTATACGAAGGTACTATTCAGAAAGATGCTTCAACCACTTTAAATATAGATAAAGGCATCTACGTTGCTAAAGTAAACAATGTTACGGCCAAATTAGTCATGAAGTAATGTAATCTTAACACAATCCAACTATCATTTTTCAGCCGGCAACCGGGGAGATTCCCCTAATGTCTTTGGTTGCCGGCTCTCTTTTTATTAATTTTGAAAATCTAATTGTATGAGAAGCTTCTTTCTTACCTGTTTTTCTATTGTCTGGGTATTTTTTACGGGCGCCTGCACCGGTACTTCCGGTTCCGCCGATATTGTAACTCCTGCCAAACACGTCATCGAGCGGCAAATTGGAGAAAAAGTAAATGGTATTAGTTTTCAACAGATAAATCCCGTTGACGGGAAAGAAACCTTTGAAATAGAAGCAAAAGAAGGAAAACTAACCCTCAAAGGAAGTAGCACAGTAGCACTTTGCTATGCTTTTCACACCTATCTGAGAGAAGCATGCCATAGTATGAAGACTTGGAGTGGCGAACATTTGGAACTTCCCTCTTTATGGCCCGATTATTCATTAAGAAAACAAACCACGCCTTACGACTTCCGGTATTTCCTGAATGTCTGTACCTACGGATACACCACTCCCTACTGGGACTGGGCGCGCTGGGAAAACGAAATAGACTGGATGGCACTCCGAGGAGTAAACATGCCGTTGGCCACTGTTGCCAGCGAAGCCATTGCCGAACGCGTATGGCTGCAAATGGGATTGACAAAAGAAGAAACCAGAGAATTTTTCACTGCTCCGGCACACCTCCCTTGGCATCGCATGGGAAATCTGAATACTTGGGACGGACCTCTGTCCGACGAATGGCAGAAAAGCCAGATTGAATTACAACATCAGATCATTAACCGCATGCGCGAATTGGGAATGCAGCCGATAGCACCGGTCTTTGCAGGTTTCGTGCCGATGGCTTTTGCCGAAAAGCATCCCGATATAAAGTTCAAACACCTGAAATGGGGTGGTTTCGATGATAAATTCAATGCCTACGTGCTCCCTCCGGATTCTCCTTTCTTTGAAGAAATCGGAAAACGGTTCGTCAAGGAGTGGGAAAAGGAATTCGGAAAAAACACTTATTATCTCTCGGACAGCTTCAACGAGATGGAACTTCCTGTTGCAAAAGACGACGTGGAAGGAAAACATAAATTACTGGCCCAATACGGAGAATCTATCTATCGCTCCATCACGGCAGGAAATCCGGATGCCATCTGGGTGACCCAAGGCTGGACATTCGGCTATCAACATGATTTCTGGGACAAAGCAAGCCTGCAAGCATTATTAAGCCACGTCCCGGATGATAAAATGATCATCATCGATTTAGGTAACGATTACCCGAAATGGGTCTGGGGAACCGAACAGACCTGGAAAGTACATGATGGTTTCTACGGAAAGAAATGGATATTCAGCTATGTGCCTAATTTCGGAGGAAAAACACCTTTGACAGGCGATTTACAGATGTATGCCACCTCCTCAGCCGAAGCACTGAAAGCCCCTTCTCACGGAAACCTGATCGGTTTCGGCTCAGCACCCGAAGGGCTCGAAAATAACGAAGTGGTCTACGAGCTACTGGCAGATATGGGATGGACCGATCAGGCAATCGATCCGGAGCAATGGATGCCTTCATATTGCACGGCCCGTTACGGTGCCTATCCGGAAAGTATGAAAAATGCCTGGGAGCTATTCAGAAAGACAGCATACAGTTCGCTGTATTCCTATCCCCGTTTCACTTGGCAAACGGTAATTCCGGATCAACGGCGTATCAGTAAGATAGACGTAAGCGACGATTTCCTGCACGGAATAGAATTATTCTTGGCAAGTGCAGACAGCTTAAATCGTTCCAAACTCTACGTCAACGATGCCATTGAATTTGCTTCCTATTACATCGCTGCCCAAGCTGACAAACTTTACAAGCAAGCACTGACTGAAGATACCGCCGGAAAGCCGGTTGCCGCATATCAACATTTAAATCAAGCTATCGACCTGCTGCTAAACGTTGATAAATTGCTGGCTTCTCACCCGCTCTACCGTTTGGAGGAATGGGTGGAACTGGCCAGAAATAGCGGTACTACACCTGCGGAAAAAGATGCTTATGAAGCAAATGCCAAACGGCTGATTACCACTTGGGGAGGATTCCAGGAGGATTATGCAGCACGTTTTTGGAGCGGATTGATCAAAGATTACTATATTCCGCGCCTAAAGCTCTATTTCTCCAAGCAACGCGGTGATTTGGACAACTGGGAAGAAGAATGGATACGTACTCCTTGGCATAATACCACTACCCCATTTGAAAAACCATTGGATATGGCAATCGAATTGGTACAAAAAGCCAAGGAAATAAAAAATTAAAGTCTTATTTTTGGTGAATCAAAAAAGGTTTGATTATAAAGAGGTTTTAATTAAAACGATGCACAACCATGAAAAAGATACTTCTTGCATTCGACTCATTTAAGGGTTCAGTTGGGTCTCTCGACATTGCCAAAGCAGCAGAGAAAGCTATTTTAAAAGTATATCCTCACTGCAACATAGCCACGTTTCCGATTGCAGACGGAGGCGAAGGAACGACAGAAGCCATCTGTATGGGATTAAATGTCGACAGAATATCATGCCTCGTACACGATCCGTTGATGAACCCGATTGAAGTAACCTACGGAATTACCCGCGACGGAACAACGGCCATACTTGAAATGGCCGCCGCCAGTGGTCTACCGTTAGTCCCGGATCTACTACGAAACCCGATGAACACTTCTACCTATGGCACGGGAGAAATCGTTCTGGATGCACTGAACAGAGGTTGCCGGCAGTTCATCATGGGGCTTGGAGGGAGTGCGACGAATGATGCCGGGATAGGTATGCTGGCTGCTTTAGGCGTTCGTTTTCTCGATAAATCGGGAAACAGGCTGGATCCACAGGGAAGCAACTTGATGCACATAGCTTCCATTGACGATTCACATCTCCACCCGGCTTTGCAAGAATCTTCTTTTATTATTGCCTGTGATGTAAACAATCCGTTTTACGGTCCGCAAGGAGCCGCTTTTGTATATGCTCCGCAAAAAGGAGCCTCCGATGAAGAAGTAATAGCACTAGACAAAGGTTTACAACATTATGCTGCTGTAATCGAGGAACAGAAAGGTATAAACATCGCTTCCATCCCCGGTGCCGGAGCAGCCGGTGGTATGGGAGGCGGTCTGTTGCCTTTCCTCCGGGCTACCCTCAAACCGGGCATCGACACCATACTGGAAATACTGCATTTTCACGAATCGCTGCAAGATGCCGATTTAGTATTCACGGGAGAAGGAAAACTCGATGCCCAGACAGCTATGGGAAAAGCACTGGGTGGAATACTGAGAATAGCTCACGAACAGCATGTTCCCGTAATAGCATTGGGAGGAGGAGTAGAAGCTACCACCCAACTGAATGAAATGGGATTTACCGCCGTACTGTCCATTCAACCGGCTCCTGTTTCCTTAGACCAGGCCATGCAAAAAGAATTCACCCTGAATAATATAGAGCGAACCGTCACCCAGCTCCTCCGTATCATACAGCATTTCACCCCGAATTCCTAAATCCCCCGAATCCAAGCATAAATCATAAATCACAAATCATAAATCAAATCCTCTTCTATGACTGCCATCGGTGCTTTATTCGGATTATTAATATCCGTCTTTTTAATTATAAAGAAAATATCTCCTACCTACAGCCTGATTGCCGGTGCTATTGTAGGCGGATTATTGGGTGGACTGTCACTGGCAGATACCGTAAGCGTGATGACGGACGGTGTCAAGGACGTAACTCCGGCCATTATTCGCATTCTTACGGCAGGTGTGCTATCGGGCATACTAATCAAAACAGGAGCAGCAACTACTATTTCCAATGCCATCATCAACACACTCGGTGAGAAGCGTGTATTTGCCGCTTTGGCTCTGGCCACTATGTTGCTGTGTACAGTCGGCGTCTTTATCGACGTAGCGGTTATCACCGTAGCCCCCATCGCCTTATCCATCGGAAAACGTCTGGGACTGTCGCCATCCGTGCTGCTGATAGCCATGATTGGCGGAGGGAAGTGCGGCAATATAGTATCTCCCAACCCGAATACCATCATTGCCGCCGAAAACTTTAAAGCCGATCTCTCATCGGTCATGTTTTATAATGTTCTGCCGGCAGTTATAGGACTACTTTTTACGATTTTCGTCATCATGCGTCTTATCCCTAAAAGATTGACAAACAACGGAACCAAACAAGAAGAAGAAGTTGCAGACGACAAACAATTGCCGTCTCTTGCCAGCAGTCTGGTAGCCCCCATTATCACAATCATCCTGCTTGCCCTGCGGCCTGTGGCAGGAATCACCGTCGACCCTCTCATCGCATTGCCCATCGGCGGCATCTGCGGCATTCTCTGCATGAAACAATGGAAAAACATCTTGCCGAGTATGGAGTACGGTCTTCAAAAGATGTCCACCGTAGCCGTACTGCTGATCGGAACAGGAACAATTGCGGGCGTCATCAAGAACTCCACCCTTAAAGACTGGATACTGCATCTTCTGGAACAAGCGCATTTCAACGAAATAATGATAGCCCCGGTATCGGGCGCGTTAATGTCCGCCGCTACGGCATCCACTACTGCTGGTGCTACGCTTGCTTCGGCTTCCTTTGCCGATGCCATCCTTGCCGTAGGCATATCAGCCGCCTGGGGAGCTGCCATGATAAATTCCAGCGCTACCGTTTTGGACCACCTGCCCCACGGCTCTTTTTTCCATGCCACCGGAGGCGTTTGCGAACTGACGTTTAAAGAGCGGTTAAAACTCATCCCCTACGAAACCCTCATAGGAGCCGTATTAGCCACCTCCACCACCCTTCTATGTCTCATCTGGTAGTTCCCGTTTCACATAATTCATAATTCATAAATCATAATCCATAAATCATGAATCCCCCTATATCCACCCACCAACGTCTTCTCTCTCTCGATGTTTTGCGAGGTATCACTGTTGCCGGCATGATACTTGTCAACAATGCCGGTGCATGTGGATATGGCTATGCCCCACTACGGCATGCAAAATGGGACGGCTTTACTCCTGCCGATCTCGTCTTCCCGATGTTCATGTTCCTAATGGGAATTTCCACGTATATCTCCCTCCGGAAATACAATTTCCAATGGCAACTTACAATCGGAAAAATAATAAAACGTGCTTTTCTTTTAATTCTGATAGGCATTGCGATGAAATGGCTCATCCATTCCTTCGAAACGGGAATCTGGAACGACTGGGAGCACATGCGCATCTTAGGAGTGATGCAACGGCTCGGCATCTGTTATGGGATCACTGCCGTCATGGCATTATTCATCCCACACAAACGTTTTCTTCCAATAGCCCTGCTCTTGCTAATAGGCTATTTTATCCTTCAACTGGTAGGAAACGGATTCGAGAAAAGTCCCGATAACATCATGGCCATAGTCGATTCCACCGTTTTAGGAACCAGCCACATGTACTTGCAAGGCCGGCAATTCGTTGAGCCCGAAGGAATTCTGAGTACCATTCCTGCCGTAGCCCAAGTAATGATCGGTTTTGTATGCGGTCACATGCTTATCAACCGGAAAAACAACCAGGAGAGGATGCAGCAACTCTTCTTTATGGGCACTCTCCTGCTCTTTGCCGGATTCCTGCTCAGCTATGCCTGTCCGCTGAATAAACGCCTGTGGTCACCGAGTTTCGTGCTGGTTACTTGCGGAATAGCTGCTTTGGCATTGGCTGTACTAATTGAAGTAATCGACGTCCGAAAAAAGAAAGAATGGTGTACTTTCTTCAAAGTCTTCGGGGTTAATCCATTGCTGCTATATGTAGCAGCCGAGATATTCGGTGACCTGTTCCGTACATGGCATATCAATACTTTCCTGTTCGATACCTGCCTGCAACCTCTATTCGGCAATTATTTCGGTTCGTTCATGTATGCCGCCCTTTTCCTGTCCCTCATTTGGCTGTTGGGATATATTCTGTTTAAAAAACAAATTTACATAAAACTCTAATTAAAAATGATGAAAAGAAACATTTGTCTGGTTATCGTAACCCTATTCCTCTCCCTCGCGGCGGGAGCGAAAGAGAAAGACGTAGTTGCCATGCAATCGATGGTAAAACGTCTCATTCCGGCATACGCCGAAAACTTTCAGTTCAGAAAGATAAAACCGATAGACGGGAAAGACTGTTTCCGCCTGGACGCTTCCGATCCCCGGAAAATCATAATCAGTGGCAACAATGCCAACTCGATGGCTATGGGACTGAATCACTACTTGCGATATTATTGCCTGACCACTATCTCCTGGTATGCTGACATTCCGGTAGAAATGCCTGAAACACTTCCGGCTGTCGAGAAACCCATTCAAATAGAAGCGAAAGTAGACCGGCGTTTCTTCCTGAATTATTGTACATATGGCTACACCATGCCTTTCTGGCAATGGAAAGATTGGGAACGCCTCATCGACTGGATGGCGCTAAACGGCATCAACATGCCCCTGGCCATTACCGGACAAGAAGCCGTGTGGTACAAAGTATGGAAGAAAATAGGACTGACGGATGAAGAAATACGCTCTTACTTTACCGGACCGACCTATCTTCCCTGGCACCGGATGGCCAATATAGATGGATGGAACGGCCCTCTACCCATGCACTGGCTGGATAGCCAAGTGGAATTACAAAAGAAAATTCTGACCCGCGAACGCGAATTGAACATGAAACCGGTACTTCCCGCCTTCGCCGGACATGTGCCCGGTGCACTGAAGCGTATCTTCCCCGAAGCGAATATTCAAAATCTCGGAAAATGGGCAGGTTTTGCCGAAGAGTATCGCTGTCATTTCTTGAATCCGGAAGAAGCCTTATTTGCTACTATCCAAAAACAGTACATCAAGGAACAAACCCGTCTCTTCGGGACAGATCATATTTATGGCGTAGACCCTTTCAATGAGGTAGATCCTCCAAGCTGGGAACCGGAATACCTCAGTAAAGTATCCGCGGACATGTATCACACCCTGACTGCTGCCGACCCGAAAGCCGAATGGATGCAAATGACCTGGATGTTCTACTTCGACCGTAAAGACTGGACCGCACCGCGCGTGAAAGCAATGTTGACAGGAGTGCCGCAAGGCAAAATGGTACTTTTAGATTATCACTGCGAGAACGTGGAATTATGGAAAACCACCGAACACTTCCACGGCCAACCTTACATTTGGTGTTATCTTGGTAACTTTGGCGGAAACACCACGCTCACCGGAAACGTAAAAGAAAGCGGTGCCCGTCTGGACAACACCCTGATAAACGGCGGAAGCAATTTTAAAGGTATCGGCTCCACGTTGGAAGGATTGGATGTGATGCAGTTCCCCTATGAATATATCTTCGAAAAAGCCTGGACACTGAATACGGACGATCGCAGTTGGCTGAATGCTCTTGCCGACCGTCATACCGGAGTTACCTCCGAACCGGTTCGCGAAGCTTGGGATATCCTGTTCAATCAAGTGTATGTACAAGTTCCCAGAACCTTGGCCGTACTACCCAACCTTCGTCCCGTAATGAATAAGCCCAACAACCGTACTTCCATCAACTATCCGAATACCGCTCTGCTTCAGGCATGGCAAAAGCTGTTGCAAGCTCCCGATTGCAATCGCGATGCACTCCGGCTGGATATCATCACTGTAGGACGCCAACTACTTGGAAATTATTTCTTGACGGTAAAAGATGACTTCGACCGCATGTCTGAAGCCAAAGACCTACCGGCATTAAAGGCAAGAGCGGCAGAAATGCGCGAAATACTAAACGACCTGGAACGTTTGAATGCCTTCCATAGCCGTTGCTCGCTCGACAAATGGATTTCCGATGCCCGCAAATACGGAAATACCCCGGAATTGAAAAACTATTATGAGAAGAATGCCCGCAATCTGATTACCACCTGGGGAGGCCGTCTAAATGATTATGCCAGTCGTACTTGGGCAGGACTTATCAAGGACTACTATTCCAAACGTTGGGACATGTATCTGGACGCGGTCGTTGCAGCAGTTGAAAATAATCGGGAATTCGATCAGGAAAAGCTGGACGGAGAATTCAGACTGTTCGAAGATTCATGGGTGAGTTCCACCCGCCCTGTTGAAGTAACTCCGGAAGGCGACCTGCTTATTTACGCCCGTTTTTTATTAAATAAGTATGAACGAAAAATAAACTAATCATCAGGGTAACGACAAAAGACAATGCAACTTGCAGTGAAATGTGATGCAACTTGCAATTTTGAAAACAGTATTTAAGTCCCTAAAGACGCAGTATCCTCTGTATGAAAGGGTATAACTTCTTTCCGAAAAAGATGTGGCAGAATAGAAAAAACTGCCACATCTTTTTCATAAATCCCGACTATCTGCAACATCAGAAGAAATATTCATCTGTTACAGACATAAAACATGTCAGGACTTAAACTCTTTCACAGCCCTTTCCAATCTTTCCAAACTCAATTCTCCGGATTGTCTCCACAATTGTTCACCTTTTCTCATCAAGATGAATGTAGGCGTACTTTCAATCGTATAAAATTCGGCAAGAGCATTTTCCTGATCCACGTCCACCTCCACGACTTCAAGAATACCTTCCATCATTTTCTTAAACTCTTTCACCACCGGATGCATACGCTTACAGTGAGGACACCAAGTTGCATAAAATTCCGCCATGACCCAATCGCCATGACTCAGTTTTTCCTCATTTCTATTTTCACGGGCTATTTTCTTTTCTTCCATTTCGATAAATACTTTAAATTGATTAACTGCTGTTCCAACAACGCAAAAAGGGAGAATGTTTACGATACAGACAAGAATAAAGATAGATTAATACATCGGGCAACCAAGCCCTTCAAAAGTATCGATCCATTCTCAATATTGACAAAAAACGATCCGCTTATGTCAAGATATGCCACTTGAACGTTTCTTCATCATACTACTTAACTTCAATTATATCATTTTATTCAAATATTCTCCTGCTTTTTTTTGCCCATCGCTAATTTATACATATTTTTGTTCAAAATTTAAACCAAGCAACAAACAAAATCATAAAAAAGAAATGAGGAGCATTTTAAAAGCAATCATCATCACCCTCTGCTTATTAGTAAAAACCTACTTGTCATACAGCGAGAACACTGGTACCAACATCAATCATATTCTCGTTCTTAATGCTTACAGCAGTTCTAATCCCTGGAGCAATAGTTTCATCACTCCAATTGTAAACATGGCATCACAAAACAAACAAATCGGAGTGTATGTAGAAAACTTAAACATGCTGACATTACAAGACGCTGAAGCAAGAAAAAATCTGAAAAAGGATATACTTTCAGAAGTATATTCCTACTCTCCCAAAGTTATTGTACTTATAGGAAATGCAAGCTTCATCCTACACGATGAATTGAACCGGCGCTGGCCCGACATCCCTATGATATTGTGCGGTGAACGGGATTACACAGGGCCTATCGACTCGATCATTCAAGGGCATCCCCTCACAGAAGAAGAACGTATTCCTATAAATAGCCTGCAAGACAAATATAACCTGACAATGATGCAGGCCAATATTTATATGGAAGAGAATCTTCAGCTTATGAAACAACTGATCCCGCAAATGGATAAAGTTATATACATCGGTGATGAAACATATATCTGCCAACAAAACGATTACGATCTTTCCAAACTCATCCGTGAGAAGTATCCGGAAATGGGATACGAGTTCATTTCTGCCAAAAACACTTCGACCGACAGCCTGTTTTCCATCTTGAACCAGCAAGACCTGCAAACTACCGGCATTCTATTTTCCTCTTGGCTCCGTGCCAAGGACTACAATGGCAATACCGTACTGATAAGTAATTCGCATCGGATCATCGCCACTTCATCCATGCCTTTATTTTCATTCAGAACGGTAGGGGTCGATGAAGAAGGCGGAATCGTAGGCGGCTACATATATGATGAAGAAAAATACGTCGACCGGCTTTTAAACACGATTAAAGAAATTCTCAATGGAAAACAGGCACGTGATATCCCTTTTTACTATGCCACAGATGCTGCGCCAAGGTTCAATTACCAATCATTAATCCAACACAATCTCAGTCCCGAGCGTTGTCCTGAAAACACCGTTTTCTATAATGCCCCTCCTACTTTCTGGGAACAATACGAATATATAATCATCGGAAGTATCTGTTTTATTATCGTTCTTTTGCTATCTTTCCAGTATCACCGCCTGCACGTACTCGAAAAGATGAAACGATTACAACAAAAAGAACTGGAAACCACTACAAGATACTATAGCCTTATCAATAACATGCCCATTCTTTATATGTCGGAAGAACTGATAAAAAATAAAGAAGGCCGTATCATCGATACCAAATACACCGATGTAAACAAACACTTTGAAAACAGATTCTTCAAACGAAATGAAATCATAGGAAAGTCGGGCAGCGAAATGTTCCCGGAATCAATGCCACAATTCCTGTATTTCATGAATATAGCCTTACAGGAAAAACGCTCCATCACTTTCTCTTACTATTACAAAGAAATAGATACATTTTATGATATCGTAGTAAACGCTACCAGCGACGGACGCTTTATGGATGTATTCTGCCTGAACAGCACAGAATTACATCATGCACAAAAACAGTTACGCTCTATCAACCATAAGCTTTCGATGGCTCTCGACATAGCCAACATTGTGCCCTGGAAATGGAATCTGCAAACTCACACCATACTTTGTGACATAAACAAACCTGTCGAATTAAGTGATAATAATAAAATAAATGAAGAACAAATGTCTGTGCCCGATAATCAATATTTTGCCAAGATATACAAAGAAGATCTTCCTAAAGTGAAAGAGGCCTATGCCGATCTGATTGCCGGACGTATACAGACTGTTAAAGAAGAATACCGTGTTGTGAACCGTGTCAATGGTTGCAAGCACATCGATTGGGTAGAAGCCCGCGCTGCCGTAGAAAGTTATGATGAAAAAGGAAAACCGCTAACACTGGTAGGTTCTTCATTGGTTATCACTGAACGAAAAAAGATGGAGACAGATTTAGTTTCTGCCAAAAACCGTGCAGAAGAATCCAACCGTCTGAAATCTGCTTTCCTTGCTAATATGAGCCATGAGATTCGTACCCCTCTTAATGCCATCGTCGGATTCTCCGGAATTCTGGCCTCTACTGAAGCGGAAGAAGAGAAACAAGAATATGTCAGCATTATCGACAACAACAATACTTTATTGTTACAACTTATCAGTGACATCCTCGATCTTTCTAAAATTGAAGCCGGTACGATGGAATTCATAGACACTGATTTCGAACTGAACAAAGTCATGACAGAGCTGGAAAGTTCTCTTCGTCTGAAACTGTCTCCGGACAAAGAGGTCACGCTTTCGTTTGAGCCCCAATTACCGGAACTTTATATTCACGCCGAACGTAACCGTATTTCACAAATAATTATTAATCTGGCTACTAATGCCATTAAGTTTACCAATAAAGGCAGTATACGTTTCGGCTACGAAAAGCGTGACAATGGCACTCTTTATTTTTACGTCACCGATACCGGATGTGGCATTCCGGCCGAAAAACAAAAAGATATATTCGAACGCTTCGTTAAGCTAAACAATTTTGCACAAGGTACAGGTTTAGGTCTCTCTATCTGCCAAACCCTCGTCGAACATATGGGAGGGGAAATCGGTTTGAAATCCCAGATAAACGAAGGTTCTACTTTTTGGTTTACCCTACCTTATGTTCCTGCAACTAATCAGCATCATGAAGAAGAGACAAAGTCAGAACCGATAAAAATAAAAAAACAAAAAATCACGATTCTGGTTGCAGAAGATCATGAAAGCAATTATCATCTGATAGAGTCCATTCTCAAAAAAGACTACACTTTGGTGCATGCCTGGAATGGAAAGGAAGCGGTTGATCTATTCAAAGAATATGCTCCACAACTCATTCTGATGGATATCAACATGCCTGTTATGGATGGATACGAAGCGACTAAAGAGATACGCAAATATTCGACTCAGGTTCCAATCATAGCTGTCACCGCTTTCGCCTATGCTTCTGACGAACAAAAAGTCATGGAAAACGGCTTTGATGCCTATATGGCAAAACCGATAAATGCCGACCAATTGAAAACACAAATAACTTCCATGCTAAGGCAACATATCATTTTCATGTAACAAGTTACTTTTGAAAAAGCATATTTAGCAATGCTTAGAACCTGTTTAAATTTTCCTCTTAAAAGTTCTTATCAGTTTATTTTGAGCAAAATTTAAACAGACTTAAAAACACTTGATATATTGTTCCGGTTTGATCAGGCCATTTCATTTTAGAAGCTTCCCCTAAGGGACAATTTTGTTCATCGGGGTACATTATCCACATAGAATTTACCCCCTTCACCGGCTTCACCTTTTTTAATCAAATCCCTTATTTATCGGTGATGCAGGGTGAAGGTACGCCTTATTTTTCCGGCAACCGTGCCCACCGTCTGTATGATCGGTGCTCACTGCCCGTATGCCTGAGGCTTACGCCCCGTATGCCCGGTTCTTGGAAGGTATTTACACAGAGAGCGGAAAGTGGCAACGGCCCTTCACCCTGTACTGCCGATGAATAGGGTATTTGATTAAAAAAGGTGAAGCCGGTGAAAGGGGGAAAAAACATACAGAAGAGTCAACATTCTAAAGAATAAAACATTCACCGGAAAAAAGATGCTACATCTTTTTTTGAAACCTGCACATCTTTCCGTTAAAACCTGTTACATCTTTTTTGGAAAGTTGCTACGTCTTTTTCTTGAAGATGCTACAACTTATCACAAAAAGAAATAGCCCCGTAAATCAATGATTTACAGGGCTATTTAGTAAATATTTCTACTATTTCAGCGGAGAGACAGGGTTTTGAACCTACAAATCTAACCGCTTATATTTCAGCTACTTTGCTTTCAAAATTTCAAATAGGTAACGAAACAGTAACGATTTTCAGATGTTGGGCTTGTCCAACTTTGACCGCTGTTTGTCTGCCTAACTTTCGGGTTCAAAGATACGGCTTTCTTTTGAAACTCGCAAATATCTGATAATAAATATTTTTGGGTTAGTGCAAGGTGCAAGCTATATATATAAATATATACTTGCACCTTGCACTAAAAAAAAGCACTGGGGTACAAATGGTTAAAACAAAATCCGTATCTTCGTAACCGATTAAAAACAAACGTGTATGATAATAACTAACCGTGAAGAAGTAATAGATAAAGCGTTCGGCGTATTTGTCAGGATGAACTACGAGAAAGCAAGCATCATCACGCTTGCCAAAGCCTGCGGGGTGACAAAAACGGGTATCGTTTATTATTTTCCGCACAAGTTGGATTTATTCATGGCTGTGGCGGACAAATACGTGCTAAAAATGCACGAACCGGAAAACAAGTTTGCCGCTCCTGCCGATACGTTGACGGAGTTCATCGGGCAATACGTGGCGGGAGTAGCCGCTTCCATGAAAAGGATTGTTGAACTGATTGGCGATAATAGCAGCCCGCATGATTGTAGTCCTAACTTCTACTACTTTCATTTCCTGTCACAAGTGCGCATGTACTATCCGGGTATCAGGCAGAAAATTGAGAAAATCTACCGACAAGACTATGACCTATGGGAGAAAGTCATACAGAAAGCAAAAGAAAGCGGGGAAATCAGGAGTGACACGGACGTGAAGAAAACGGCTATCATGTTCCGGCAAATGTTTTTAGGACTGTCATACGAACAAGCATTTCTAAACGGTTTGAACGTGGACGAACTGGCAGAAAACTTTCGCTATATCTATTCGCTGCTTAAAGCCTGATACAGTTTTATTTTTTTAACCTCTATTATTTTTGAACGCATGTTTAAGATATGGTGTTTTTGTTTTATCTTTGGAGCATGAAGCAAAATTCAGCGACATGGATAATGTTCAGAAACAAAGAGGAAGCATCGTGCTACACAAAGAAACAAGGGACGGTGCGGACTACATACGGATAGAATATGCGAACAGTCAGGCTGTCGCCCTGCTGCTCGCCCAAGAAACGGGCATAGAAATGGCTGGCAACGGCTCTGCATACATAGCGTCAGCCGCTTTCAGCCTGTCGGATTTCTACGACCGCTATTCACCCCACGCCTATATTGATTACAGCCGGGTTTACGTGCGGCATCCCAAACCCAAAAGGGAATACACACTGCCGAAAGGCTATCTCGAACTGCTGGAACAAAAGCGTTACAGCCCCTCGACCGTCAAAACATACCGTGCTTATTTCAGCGACTTCATGGAATATCACAAGGGACGGAACATCGACCGCCTGAAAGTGCCGGACATCAACAAGTACATACTCTATCTTGTGAACGAGAAGAAAATTTCGGTGTCGCAACAGAATATGCGCATCAATGCTATCAAGTTCTATTACGAGCAGGTGAAAGGCGGCAAGCGGCAATACTACGGCGGTATCACCCGTGCCAAAGAGTACAAGAGCCTGCCCGAAGTGTTGAGCAAGAATGAAATTAAGCGCATCCTTGACCAGCTATCCAACATCAAGCATCGCTGTATGATTTCCTTGGTATACTCTGCCGGATTACGGCGTAGTGAACTGCTGAATCTCACCCCAAAAGACATCAACAGTGAAACGATGTCCGTGCGCATCATGGGCAAGGGGAAGAAATGCCGTTATTCTCTGCTTTCGCCCAAGCTGTTGGAAGAACTGCGACAGTATTTCCGGGAATACCGTCCGAAGAAATGGCTGTTTGAGGGCGAAACGCCCGGAGTTCAATACTCGGCAAGCGCATTGGTGAAAGTGCTGAAAGAAGCTGCACAACGTGCGGGTATCAAGCACCGGGTACATGTACACATGCTGCGCCATTCGTTTGCAACCCACCTGCTGGAACAAGGGACAGATTTGCATACCATACAAGAATTGTTGGGACACAACGACATCAAGACCACTACCATATATCTACATGTGTCAAGTGCGCACAAATCCCAAATACCCAATCCTCTTGATTCACTGGATGATTCATAGGGTGCAGCTATTAGAGATTAGGAAATACACCTGCTGGGTGTTGTTTACCGAAATATACAGCACCTTACGGGTGATCTTATAAATACATTAACAAACATGAAAAGGTCATTTATTCTCACAGAAATATCTAGCATAGGCATCTGCCTACTGCTGATAAGTCAAATGATGTTCCCTGAAACCTTCACGGGAGCATGGTTCAGGTATGCAATACTTGCACTGATGGCTATTACACTTCTATCCACACAAAAGGGTGAACGTCTGAGGGTGTACGACAGGCAGCGGCAACTGTGCCTGACTCCGTTTCTGTGGTGCTACTGGTGGGTGGAGAAGATACTGATAGGGATTGCCGTACTGTGCCTGTTTATGAGTGAATGGAACGCGCAGCCCGCCCTGTCGGTTCTTCTGCCATTTCTTATCGGCATCTACTTGGGACTGAAAGCGGCGGTGTATCTGATAGAGTATGCGGTACGGCGTTCCCCGCTTAGCCATTAATAGTAACATGAATATGACAAAAAAAGAAATTTCAGTACTTGTCGTCAATGAAATGTCTTTCACTCCCCAAAATAGTAATGGTATTAGTATGCTTCATTGTATAACTGATGAAGGATATTATAAAATCACAAAGGGTGAGATGGATGAAAAAGTTTATATGGAATTAAATGATCCTTCAAATGGAGAATATTTTGATACGGATTTTTTTGAATATAATATCTCAAACGGTAGTTTGTTGATTTATGTCAATGAGAATAGACCTTGGAATGCTGGTATATATCAACATATCAAACTATTGTTTTCTCCACTTGAACAAAACGATTTTAACGAATTAAAATTGACGATAGAAAATTTATTATTCGATATAACAATAAGAAAATTATTACTTGATATATAATATGTCTAACAAGTCAAGACGCAGCTCTTGTCAAACTAGACTGGGAATGCACAGAATATTTGGATATTTGTTTTACAAGACAGACCGTTTTGTCCGGCGGACAAGCATGGGAATATTCCCATGGTACGCTACGGGCGTGATCAGCCTTGCCCTGACGCTTTACGTACTCGATGCGTGTCTGATTTATGCCGCAGCCACAAGCGGAAATCCGCTGCCTTTTTTCAAACTCTCCATGCCGATAGTGTGGTTTGCCCCGCAAATCTATTATTACTACAGGATAAGGTATCTGAAAATAAGGCAAGACAAGTCGTATGAAAAATATTCCAGCGTTTGGGCTATCTTGTTTTTGCTGTTTCCATTTGTCTTTTTGATTGTATTCGCACTTATTGGAGATAGATTTTACATGCCATATTAATTTTAATGTCATTGAAATATGGAACAACGGATCACATCACTGCTGCTATCCGCTTCCAAAGCGGGGCTGGAAGCGTCCTGCAAGGAATTGGATAACAAGGTAACATGGCTGCTGCACAACAGCCGGAAAATGGACAACTACTTGGAACTTG
>ENA-UOJC01002307-UOJC01002307.1-human-gut-metagenome-genome-assembly--contig:-C104-NODE-2307-length-21240-cov-10.102903_pt1 | contig 21240 bp, 19 predicted proteins | sample MGYA00242339_ERZ723886 | MGnify/ENA metagenome assembly ERZ723886 | reverse complement strand
GTGCGACCTACAGAGTCGGAGTCTGTCACTCTATCCAACTGAGCTACGAGCGCATTTATGAGATAAACGGCGAAGTGCCGGTCATCGCTTTTTGAAAATGGTAGTCAAACAGTAGTCAAGGAACAAGCGGAAAATCGCTCTCACGCCCGAAAAGTCCAGTCGTATCAACGGCTTTGGGCTTCTCACAGCCGAATGGGGCAGAAACGTCGGAGTCTGTCACTCTATCCAGCTGAGCTACGGGCGCATGGGGATGCAGCTTGACTGCGCAAATATTATAGCAAAGATGCGGTCAAAAGTAAAGCAGAAAAAAGCTGCGTTTTCCGGGAGAAAAGCGCGGCTTTTGCGGAAGCATCGCGCTCCGGAGGGTAAGTGCCCTCCGGAGGCGACTGCGGGTCAGTGCGGCCGTCTGCGGTACAGCAGAGCAAACGCTGCTGCTGCCAGAAGCACTGCCGCGCAGATCGCGGCCGTGACGAGCCAAGACAACGAGCCGGTATTCTCTCGTTCCCGGCTATCCGAAGCGCCCGGGCCGCCGCGCGGCTGTGCATCCGCGCTTTCGCCGTCCTGCTCCGCCTGCAAAGCGGCGGACGAGTCCTCGTTCCCGGACTCCGGCTGCTGCGCATCTTCGCCCTCCGGCGCTGCGCCCGTGTCCGCTGCTGCATCTGCATTTGGCCTTTCGAAACGACCGGCCTGTTCGCTGGGGCCGCCGGTGTTCATCGTTCCCCGAGCGCGGAGGCGTCGATCAGCGCGTCGCTGCTGCGCTGCTCCGCGTCCGTGGAGGGGATCGTCCCGTCCAGCTGTCCCTGGATCGATTCCCCGCGCAGCTTGACGACCTGATAAAGCGTGTCCACTGCGGTCAGATATTCGTCATAGCTGTAAAATGCGGTCGGGTCTGTCTCCACAAGCGTGTCGATCTGGCTGCGGACGCGCGTATAGAATGCGTCGAACGCGCCGCCGGTGATATATTCCTCCACGAGCTGGCGAAGATAGGCGTAATACTGCGCGTGATAGGTCTCGTCCGACATCAGCGTGTCAAAAAAGTCCGTCGCGGAAAAGGCGTCGTCAACGGCACTGTTTACAACGCTGCCGGCGTCGCTGCCGCCCATGCCGCCAAGCGCCAGATTGTAGTCCCACGGGATGAGGTTGAACTGGCCGCCAGACTCATAGAGATAATAGTTGTGCGCCATGCTGCCGGTCAGACTGTCTTCGTTGACGGAAAAGACATGCACGGCCATATACCGGAGCAGGTTGTCGATGTCCATGCTTTCCTCCGGCTCCGTGCCCTCGGAAATGTTTTTCAGCGCCGCAACGACGCGCTTATGATCCTTCTTCGACGTATCCGTGACCTCACCGTCCCAGATCGTCTCATAGCTGTCGAGATCATCGTCCGTATAGTTCAGATCCGCGCCGCCGGAGGCGCTGCCGAAGCCGCCTCCAAAGCCGCCGCCGAAGTCCGGCATTTCACTGTCCACCCATTCCGGCGGCTGGCCGGGGCGGTCGGAGGCGTCCGTATCCGCGTCGGTGCCGGTATCTGACGGCTTCTGATCCGGAGGCGTGCCCATGCCGCCGAAGTCAAAATTCATGGAAGGCCGTTCCCAGGAGCCGGCCGAAGACTCCGTTGAGGCTTCACCGCTCGAATCCGGCTTCTGAGATGGGTCAAAGGTATCCGGCATCTGGCCCGGGGCGGCGGGAGAATTTGTCTGATCGGTGTTTTCCTGCATATCCGGCGGCGTCATGTTTCCAAAATCCATGTCGCCGAAGACCATGTCACCGAAATCCATATCGTCGGTATCGAAATCGCCGAAATCTTTTCCGCTGCCGATGTTCATGCTGTCCGGCTTATAGAGCGCGCCGTTTTCCGTGCCGTAATTGCGCAGCAGAAAGCTGTCCTCCACGGTCTCCAAGGCCAGATAGACGCCCCAGTATTCGCCGTTTACGCTGACCTTCGCGTAATTGTAGAGCGAGGCATCGGCGCCGAGATACTGATACATGTCGTAGATCAGGGCTTCCTTCATATTGGTCGCGTCGGCGTAGTTGTTGTTCAGAACGAGCTTATCCAGCCCGAAGCAGGTCTGACCCTCCACATAGTGGTCGAATTCCAGCTTGAAGCTGTAGCGGTCAGTCGTGGGATCGTTGGCGATGTTGCTGAGGCTGGTATTGCCCTTCGGGCGGATGCCGACCTGATAGAAGGTCTTTCCGCCGATCTCCACAGTGCAGGAGTAGTATTCCTCCGAGATGGCGTTTTCCAGCATGTCGGCCCAGTCGGCTTCGTCCATGAGAATGTTGACGATGAGCACCTCGCCGGTATCGAAAAGGGCGGTTTCATATTCCATCGTGACGCCGGAGCCTCCGGCCGCCGCCGTAATGCTCTCGGAAAAGGCCGCCGCGCAGAAGCAGAGGCAGACCGCAATGGCCATCACGGCGGCAACGATTCGGGTAATATGTCCGGATGCGATCATGCTTCTGCTTCCTTATCCCATGTATTCGCCGTTGTAGCTGACCAGCGTGGCGTTTCCGATGCCGGGAAGCCTCGTCAGCTCGTTTACAAAGGCCGCTTCACCGCCCTTGGTGCGCAGCTCCGCCGTCAGCTCGATGCCGGAGGCGTTGACGGTCTTGGCCTTCACGAGGCAGTGCTTCGTGTTTTTGCCGACGATGTCGAGCGCCGCCTTTTCCGCAGCCTCGTCCGCGCAGTTCACGACCAGCAGGTACGGGCTTTCATGGAGCTTGCGGTTTGCAAACAAATGCTTCTGAATACCGAAAATGGGGGAGAGACCCCGCCGGAGAAGCCGGAAGGGGCGAATCCGCCTGAAGCGCCGGACGGGACGCAGCTCCCGGCTGCGCTGCCGCCCGACAGCTGGCGGCAGTTTTCCCGCGAGGTGCAGTATTCGTTCCGCTATTTTTCCGTGCGCTATGACGCGGACGGCACACAGGAAGGCGTGAACTGCACCGCAGTTGCGTCCATCACCGAGGAAGAGGCGGCAGCGTATTCCGACACCGTCCTTGCGGGAGGAAAGACCTCCGGCTACTACGCCGGATACCGCTTCCGCGTGCAGAGCACGGCTGACGGCACGACGGTGATCTTTCTCAATTCGGAACGGGAGCTGCAAGCCGTCCGTTCGCTCCTGCTGCTCACCATAGCGATCGCCTGCGGGTGCCTGTTGGGTGTGTTTGCGCTCGTGCTGCTCTTCTCCCGGCGCGCCATCGCGCCCTATCTGCGCAATCTGAGCGTTCAGAAGCAGTTTATCACGAACGCCGGACATGAGCTGAAAACACCGCTGACCGCGATCTCCACCAGCGCGGACGTGCTGGCGATGGAATATCCCGGCGACGAGTGGGCGGAGAACATTCAGGCGCAGTCGGCAAGGCTGGCGCGGCTGATCGAGGATCTTGTGACGCTCTCGCGTCTGGACGAGGAAAATCCGTTCCCGGAAAAGACGGAATTCTCTCTGAGCGACGCCGTCTGGGAGATCGCGGAGCCGTTTTCTTCGCTGGCTGCCGCGAAGGGGAAGCGGTACTCACAGGAGATCGAGGACGGCGTCCTCCTGACCGGCGACCGGCAGGCCGTGCAGCAGATGGTCTCCATTCTGCTGGACAATGCCGTAAAATACTCCGACGAGGGCGGCGAAATATCGCTCCGCGTCTCCAAGGCAGGAAAAAGGGCACAGATACAGGTGTTCAACACCTGCGCCGGCGCAGAAAAGCTCGATATTTCCCGCCTGTTCGACCGGTTTTACCGCGCGGACGAGTCGCATTCCAACGCCGTCGGCGGCACGGGCATCGGCCTGTCCATTGCCAGAGCGACCGCCGAGGCCCACGGCGGCAGCATCCGCGCCGAGATCGCGGACGGCGGCATCCGCTTCACGGCGCTTCTGTGAATATGCAAAACGCTCATGCGTGCGCATGGGCGTTTGCGCGTACCGGGAGCATGATGCATGACCGGAGCGGGCGTATACAGCCGGAAATACGCAGCCTGTGCCGCTGCGGGCGTAATTTTTCCTTGGGAATTCCCGGAGAAGGTGCTATACTATCTCTGACAGTTCTGCATCGGGAGGTGGGCGCATGGCGAACGGCGAACGCTGCTATCAGATCTTGCGCGGCAGGCTTTATCAGCGCCTGCCGCTGCTGGCGCTGCCGCTGGGCCTGCTCGAATGGCGGGAGGGGGGTGCGCCGGGAACGGACGGAACATTTTTCTATGCGCCGGAAGCGTGGCTGCATGCGGCGGTGAAAACGCCCGGAGACGCAGAAAAGGTGCTGCTGCACAGCGTCTTTCACGCGATGCTGGGCCATCCGTGGCTGCCCCGTCGAAACCGGGACGCGGCGCGCTGGGCGCTGGCGTGCGACATGAGCGCGGAGCTTCTGCGCCTGCGGCTGCTGGGCCTTCCGCTGGAGGGCACCGCCGGAAGGGCGTTTTACGCCTGCAAAAACGGAACGGCATTTTCCGCAGCGGCGGTCTATGACCAGCTGGGGCCGGACTTCCCGGTGCGCGCGGAGGAGCTGACCGCCGCCTTCCAGTGCGACAGCCACGCCTTCTGGGAGAAGACGACAATCCAAAGGCAGGCAAACGCTGGCTCTGGCGAGGGCGAAGGGCTTCCGGCGCTCTGGAAGCGGCAGGGCGAAAGGCTCCGGCCGTATATGCAGCCAGAGCGGCCAAAGATCGGCTCCGGGTCGGCGCATCAGCGCCTGAGCGTGCAGGACATTCCGGAAAATCAGACGCGCTTTGCCGCGCTGCTGCGGGAGTTTTCCGTTGTGCGGGAGAACCGCCATGTGAGCGACGCGGATTTTGCATATTCGTGGTACGCCTACGGCATGGAGCACTACGACGGAATGCCGCTGATCGAGCCACTGGAATACTCCGAGGAACGGAAGCTTCGGGAGCTTGTCATTGTGCTCGACACGTCCGCCTCCTGTTCGCGCGGACTGACGGCGTGGTTTCTGGGCGCAGTTCATGCGATCCTATGCCGGGAGCGGCTGTTTTTTGAGCGCTTCCGGCTGCATATCCTACAGTGCGACTGCGAGGTGCAGCAGGACACGCTGCTGACAGATCTGGATGAATTTCAGTGGTATATGGAGCATCTTGCGCTTTATGGCGGCGGAGGAACGGACTTCCGTCCGGCGTTTGCATACGTTGACCGGTTGGTCGCGCAGGGAGAGCTGCCGCAGCTTGGCGGTGTGCTCTATTTTACGGACGGCTACGGCGTCTTTCCGGCGGAAGCGCCGGAATATCCGGCCGCATTCGTCATGCTGCAATACCGCTACGACGATATCAACATACCGCGCTGGGCACAGACGCTTGTGCTGGATGCGGACAAGCCGGGGAGGGACGAAGGATGGATATAAGGCAGGCCAAGGAGGAGCTGCGGCGGATGGTGCTGGCCTACACGGAACGGACGGAGGACGGCCAGCTGCGCATTCCGATGCTGCATCAGCGGCCGGCGCTGCTGATGGGGCCGCCGGGCGTCGGCAAGACGGCAATCTTGTCGCAGCTTGCGGACGAACTGCACATCGGACTGGTCGCGTACACCATGACGCATCACACGCGCCAGAGCGCGCTCGGACTGCCGCTCATTCGGGAGAAGCAGTACGGCGGAAAGACCTGCTCCGCGACGGAGTATACCATGAGCGAAATACTCGCCGCGGTCTACGACCGGATGGAGCAGACCGGAACGGATCGCGGGATCCTCTTCCTGGATGAGATCAACTGCGTCTCGGAGACGCTGATGCCTGCCATGCTCCAGCTGCTGCAAAGCAAGCAGTTCGGCACGCATCGCCTGCCGGAGGGCTGGGTGATCGCCGCCGCCGGAAATCCGCCGCAGTACAACCAGTCCGCGCGGCTTTTTGACACGGCCACGATGGATCGTGTGCGGCTGCTGGAGATCGAGGAAAGCTATCCCGTCTGGCGGAGCTATGCGCATGCGCGCGGCCTGCACCCGGCGATCCTCGCCTATCTGGAGCTGAATCCGGAGCATTTTTACTGCGTGGAGCCGCATGCGCACGGGCGGAGCTTTGTGACCGCGCGCGGTTGGGAGGATCTCTCCGAAACGCTTTGCAGCTACGAACGGCTGGGCTTTCCAATCGAAGAAGGCCTGTTCGGAGAATTCTTGCAGCATCCGCAGATCGCGGCCTCATTCGGAGCGTTTTTCCGCCTGTTTTCCGCCTGCCGGGAGCAGCTGGATGTGACAGCAGTGCTTTCCGGCGCGTCGGCGGAGGCTGCGCCCGCGCTTCGTGCGCTTCGGTTTGACGGGCGGCTGGCCGCAGTGGAATTTTTGCTGCATACGCTCACGCGCGAGCTTGCGCAATGGCGCGCGGACGCTGCGCTCACGCAGAGTCTGGAAAGCTTCCTTGCCGCGCTGCAAGCGGAGGCGGAGCCGCTGGCCGCAGCGCGCGGGAACCTTGCCCGAAGGGAACGCGCCGTGCAGATCCGGAAGGAGTGCGGTGCGCTGCCCGCAGAGGAGGAGGCGGCGGAGCGGCGCTTTTCCGCCTGCGTCCACGCGCGGCTCGATGGCGCGCAGGAGCTGTCCGCACTGACGGAGGAAAAGAATGTCCGCGCAGCGGAGCTGGAAAAGCGCGGACAGACGATCGCGGCGCATCTGGAAAACGCGATGCGCTTCGTGCGCGAGACCTTCGGGGCCGGGCAGGAACTGCTCGTGTTCCTCACGCAGCTGGATACCCTTCCGGAGGCGCGGCGCTTTTTGCAGCGCAGCGCGGCCTACGCGGAGCTGTGCGGAGAGGTCCTGCCGGAGCAGATGACGAAGGAGCTGTAGATTTTGAAACATATTGAGCCGGCCGCCCTTCGGGCGGTCGGCTTCGTCTGTGGGACCGAGATACCGAAAAAAGCCGCCGCAGAAAATCGTTTTCACAGCATCATGATACAAAAAGCAGCCCGCAGGCCGGAGCCTGTGAGCTGCTTTCCTTGTATTTTGCGCGTTACTGCACCCGATACCCGGTCAGGATCATACGGAGGATCCTCTGCCAGAAGGTATGATCGTCCGTGGTGTAATACTGACTGTCCGGGATCTCATGAAAGGATACGATCCGGTTCTTCTCGTCCAGCCATGCTTCATACCAGACCTCTGTTTTTTCGGGCATACCGTTTCTCCTTTCATGCCGGAGGCTGCCGCCACATCAATTCGCCGCAGCGCTTCTTGCTTCGAGCGCCTTTTGATCGCACGCGGCTTTCAGATCGTCGATATACGCCTGATCGTTCAGCGCTTCGTCTGCCGCGTCTGCCGGGAATTTTGCCCGGATGTCGTCGGAATAGCTGCCGTCGCTTGGCTCCCAGTATTCCTCCAGCGTGTATTCGCCCGAGGCGCTGACCGCGAACGTGATCGCCGTGGGGATATAGCTCCCGCTCTCCTCCGTAAGCGTCTCTCCGTCCACGCTGTACGCTTCCTGAAGCACAAGCAAATATACCGTGATCTTCTCAGCGCCGAATCCGTCTTTTTGCAGAATGACATGGCTCTCCACGTGAATTTGGCCATCCTGGGCAATGTCCGCATGGTAGTCTAAGATAGCTTTGCTGATCGCCGCATCCAATTTCTGCTTGTCCGCTTCGGCAGCAGCCAGCATATCCTTTGTCGCTTCGCTCTCAGTGGGCTGCTCCGGCGCTTGCTCCGACTCGCTTGGAGCTGCGGGCTGGGCGGGCGCCTCCGGCGTGGTATCTGCCGGGTCAGAGGCAGGCTCCGTGCTGGAAACGGCGGCATCGGCCGGTTCCTCGGTTTTGGAGTCAGCCGGGTCGGTCAGAAAGCAGCCCGCGAGAACGACACAGAGGGCAGCCGCCAGAAGGGTGACCCAAAGGGTAGGCTTTTTATAGTTCATAACAGATTTGACACGCTCCTTTACGCCGATCTCGCCGAAGGCAAGCGGACAGGCCGCAATTCTGCGGCGGTTGACACTGCACGAGACAAGCGCCTGCATATAATCCGCGCGCTGTCCGCACTCCAAATCTTGAATTACCTTTTCATCACATGCCAGCTCGATATCCCGGCACAGCAGCACATAGCTGAGCCACATCAAGGGATTGAACCAGTGGATCGTCAGCAGCAGAAAGCCGAGCGGCTTCCACAGGTGATCTCCGCGCCGCAGATGGGCCTGCTCATGGGCAATGACATACTGCCAGCCGCAGCTGTCCATGCGGTATGGCAGATAAATTTTCGGGCTGATCGTCCCAAGCACGAACGGCGAGTCGATGCGCTCGGACTGATAAATATTGCCCCGCAGGCGGACGGCCTCGCGGACTCTGCAGTGGAGGCAGAGGCTGCTGACCGCGCCGTACAGAAGCAGTACGGCGGCTCCGGCCAGCCAGACCCACGCAAGGATCGTCCAGATCGAAAGCGGGCTTGCAGCAGCGCCGGAGGCGGCTGCCGCCGTGGTACCGATTGCCGGAGCGGCTGCGGTCTGGACAGGCACGTTCGTGACTGCCGGGCGGATGACCTCCGTGCGCGGGAGCAGGCTCAGCATGCTTTCAATGGAGAATGGGAGCAGCAGCCGCACGGCCACAAAGCCCCAAAGCAGCACGTTCACCCATTTCGGCGCTCTTTTCAGGCAGCACCGCAGCAGCAGGACCGCCGCCGCGACCCAGCTTGCCGCAGCGCTCATATTCAGGATTTTCAGAAAGATTGCGCTCATTGTGTTTCTCCTCTTCGGATGCGGTCGATCATCTGCTGCACCTCATCGAGCTCGCGCTCGGACAGATCCTGCCGCTTGGTAAACGCGGCGATAAAGGTAGGCAGAGACCCTTCGAATTTCTTTTCGACCAGCTCGTCGATCTCGCAGGCCTGCGCCTCGTCCTTGGAAACGAGCGAGGTGACCAGCCCGTTTTCATTTTTCAGAATTCCGCGCTCACCGAGCCGCTTGATGATCGTGTAGGTCGTCGTGCGCTTCCAGCCCAGCTGCTCCAGACACAGCTTTGCAAGCTGCGCCGCAGTGACCGGCTCATGCTTCCACAGGATCAGGCAGAAGCGATATTCGCCTTCATGAATTTTGGGTACCTCCGTATTCGACACCTCCTTTGTCTACTTCTGTAGAATGTACTTGTATTCTACACAAGTAGACACAAAAAGTCAACAGGCTTTTGTAAAATAGTTTTCCGGCAGAAAAGAGAATAGGCGGGAGCGGAAGGCGAAAATGGCAGCGGAATAAAAAGCGCCTCCGGCTGCGAATGCAGCTGGAGGTGTTTGCAGGCATCGCTTACATACGCAGGCCGCCCTCCGTGTGCTGTACGGAGAGCGGCCTCTGAATCACATCAGTATTCGTAGGATTCCGGCATGATGATCGCTGCGAGCAGATAGGCCCAGATGCCGATCGTTCCGGCGAGGGCGAGGACGACGACGATCAGACGGACGACAGTGGAGTCTACGCCGAGATAGTGGGCGAGACCGCCGCAGACGCCGCAGATCTTTTTATCGATCGATGCTCTGCAAAGTCTTTTGGGTTCCATATAAATTCTCTCCTTTTTGTGTATGGCGGGCTCAGCCGCCGCCTTCTGCGGCGGGCGGAACCTCTGTCAGAATTCCAAAGTGCGCCTTGACGGTCAGGATCCGCAGGACGCTCTCGTTAATGCGCGCCTCGGTCAGCGTGCCGTTCTGCACGGCGGCAAGCACGCCGTCATAGGCAGCCTGAAGGTCATCGGGCATGAGCACCATGTCCACGCCCGCGCTCAGCGCCTGCACGGCGGCCTCTGCGGAGGTGTAATGATCGGTGATGGCGCCCATGTTCTGCGCATCTGTTATTATGACGTTCTGAAAGCCCAATTTGTTCCGCAAAAGCTCGGAAACAATTTTGGACGAGAGATCGCCGGGCGTTTCGTCGCCGGTGACTTCCGGGACGCTGAGATGCGAGACCATGACAAAGGCGGCTCCGCTCTCGATGCCGGAGGCAAACGGCAGGAAGTCGCAGGACTCCAGCTCCTCGAGCGTTTTACTCAGCGTGGATGTGCCGTAGTGATCGTCGGTCACGGCGCTGCCGTAGCCGGGGAAGTGCTTGAGGCAGGAGACAATCCCATTGTCCTGAAGGCCGCTCAGCGCCACGGAGACCATGGACGCGCAAAGCTCCGGGTCCGTGCCGAAGGAGCGGCTGCCGATCACGTTGTCCGTCCTGCCGCCGGAGACGTCGGCCACCGGCGCGAAATCGAGGTTGAAGCCAAGACCGGTCAGCATTTTGGCGACCGTGTTCATGGCGTTGTAGAGCGAAGCCGGGTCTCCGGCCTCACCGTAGGACTGCATTCGGCCGACATTGGTGCCGCCCAGAGCCTCATTGGAGCCGACGCGGCTGACGGTGCCGCCCTCCTCGTCCACGCCGAGGAAGAGCGGAATGCGGGAAAAACCCTGTACGCCGGTCAGCATCTGCACGACTTGATCGCGGTCCTCCAGATTCTGCGCAAAGTAGATCAGGCCGCCGACGGGCTTGAGACCGATGGCCTCCTCCGTGGCGGGACCGGCCTCTGTGACCTTCGGGTAGCCCGTCAGGGACTCCGGCGTGACGAAGAAGAGCTGCCAGAGCTTTTCCTCCAGCGTCATTGACGCCAGCGTGTCCGAGGCCAGCTTTTCCGCGGCGTCCTCCGACGGATCGGGCTGCTCCGGAACAGGCTCCGGGTCCGGATCCGGTGCAGGCTCCGGCTCCGGGACGGTGTCCTGCGCGGGCAGATCGCCCTCATAGGCCTCCTCCCGGTCCGGCTCTACGGTGTTTTCACTGTTATTATCGAATACGGCATTTGTTTCCAGCGTGGAAACGGTATCCGGCGCTTTTTTCTGCGGCAGCGCCTGAATCAGAAGAAAGGCTGTGCCGCCCAGCAGCGCCAGGCATAAAAGAAGGACGAGCGGCGTCAGCGGGGAAGATTTTTTTCTTTTTCTCATGGGTACGCCTCCTGTTCAAAGGGCAAAAGACGGCGGGTCACTTATGGTAAAGGGAATGCGTCTGGTAGACCGGCTCGAAGGTGACGTTCGCGCCGAGCTTTTTGAACACATTTTCATCGACCGGCGAGAGGATCACCGAGGAATGCACCTCGCTGCCGCGCAGTCCGGCCAGCGCCTCCATCGCCAGCTCGGCGGTGGGGTTGGTGACAGCGCTCATGGACAGCGCGATCAGCACCTCGTCGGTGTGCAGGCGCGGATTGGAGTTGCCAAGGTGCTCGACCTTCAGATGCTGAATCGGCGCGAGGACCATCGGGGAGATCAGGTTGACCTTGTCATCGATCCCAGCCAGAAGCTTGAGCGCGTTGAGCAGCGCCGCGCACGAAGCGCCCATCAGGCCGGAGGTGCGGCCCGTGACGATGCGGCCGTCCGGCAGCTCGATGGCGGCTGCGGGCGCGCCGGTCTGCGCGGCTTTTTCCCGGGCGGCGGGAACGGCGCGGCGCATGGTCACGTCGATGTTCAGCGAGCGGAGCAGCATTTCCTGCTTTTTCAGTTCGCCCGGTTCCGCAAGACCCTTTTTGACGCTGCACGCCGTGGCAAAGTAGCGGCGGATGATCTCCTGCTTGGACGCTTCGCAGCATGCCTCGTCGTTCACGATGGCATAGCCCGCCATGTTGACGCCCATATCCGTCGGACTCTTGTAGGGGCACTCGCCGTAGATGCGGCGGAACATCGCCTCCACGACCGGATAGACCTCGATATCGCGGTTATAGTTGACGGTCGTGACGCCGTAGGCCTCGAGATGGAACGGGTCGATCATGTTGACGTCGGCCAGATCGGCCGTCGCCGCCTCGTAGGCGAGATTCACCGGATGCTTGAGCGGCAGATTCCAGATCGGGAAGGTCTCATACTTTGCATAACCGGCGCGGATGCCGCGCTTGTGTTCGTGGTAGAGCTGGCTCAGGCAGGTTGCCATTTTTCCGGAGCCGGGGCCGGGTGCAGTCACGACCACGACCGGGCGGGAGGTCTCCACATAGTCGTTTTTGCCGTAGCCCTCGTCGGAGACGATGAGGGGAATGTCGGCGGGGTAGTTTTCGATGGGGTAGTGGCGGTAGACACGGACGCCGAGCGCCTCCAGCTTGCGTTCGAAGAGGTCGGCGGCGTGCTGGCCGCTGTACTGCGTGATGACGACGCTTCCGACATACAGCCCGATGGAGCGGAAAGCGTCGATCAGACGCATGACGTCCATGTCATAGGTGATGCCGAGGTCGCCGCGGCGCTTGTTCATTTCAATGTGCGCGGCGTTGATGGCAATGACGATCTCCGCCTGATCGCGGAGCTGGAGCAGCATTTTCATTTTGCTGTCCGGCTCAAAGCCGGGAAGCACGCGGGAGGCATGGTAATCGTCGAAGAGCTTGCCGCCGAATTCCAGATAGAGCTTGCCGCCGAAATGATCGACACGCTCCAGAATTTTCTGCGACTGCAATTTCAGATATTTTTCATTGTCAAATCCGATGGTAGTCATTTTACACCTCAATCAAAACGCAAAGCCGGGGGCTGCGCCGGACAGAAGCCTGCACGGTGCGGCCGGGGCCGGAAGCTCTCAAATCTCTCTCAAAATAAATGATACCGCGAAACGGCGCAGATTGCAACAGGGCGTTTTGCCGAAAAGCGGGCAAAGCGACGGAAGAAGGTCAGCGGCGCTTCGGTGGAAGGAGAATGGGAAAACTTGACTTCCCGCCGGGAAATGGGTATACTAATAATAATTATATTGGGTTTTTGGGCTCAATTGCACAACATGACGGAGAATATATGGGTACGAAAAAGCTACAGACATACGGCAATGACAGCATTTCCGCGCTGAAGGGCGCGGATCGCGTGCGGAAGCGTCCGGCGGTCATTTTTGGCTCCGACGGGCTGGAGGGCTGCGAGCACGCCGTATTTGAGATCCTATCCAACGCCATCGACGAAGCGCGCGAGGGCCACGGCGATCTGGTGATCGTGACGCGCTACGCCGACAGCTCGATCGAGGTCGAGGACTTCGGACGCGGCTGCCCGGTGGATTGGAACGAGAAGGAGGGCCGCTACAATTGGGAGCTGGTTTTCTGCGAGCTGTACGCGGGCGGCAAATATGACAACAACGCAGGCGGCGACTATGAATTTTCGCTGGGCCTCAACGGCCTTGGCGCCTGCGCCACGCAGTACGCCTCGCGCTATTTTGATGTGACCGTTCGCCGCGACGGCTTCAAATATTCGCTCCATTTTGAGCGCGGCGAGCTTGTGGGCGAGATGAAAAAGGAGCCGGCCGACCGGAAAAAGACAGGCTCCGTGTTTCACTGGCTGCCCGATCTGGATGTTTTCACCGACATTCAGGTGCCGAGGGCGTACTTTGAGGACACGCTCAAGCGGCAGGCCGTCGTGAACGCGGGCGTGACCTTCCGCTTCCGCTATGAAACTGCGCCCGGAAAATTCGAGACGACGGACTACTGCTATCAGCAGGGCATTCTTGACTATGTCCGGGAACTGACGGAGGAGCAGGCGCTCACCATGCCGCAGTATTGGGAGGCAGAGCGCAAGGGCCGCGACCGCGAGGATAAGCCAGAGTACAAGGTGAAGATCTCTGCGGCGGTCTGCTTTTCCAATAAGCTCAGCCGCATCGAGTATTACCACAATTCCTCCTGGCTGGAATACGGCGGCGCACCAGAGAAAGCCGTGAAGAATGCCTTTGTCTACGCCATCGACGCCTACATCAAGCAGGCGGGAAAATATACAAAGAACGAGTCGAAGATCACGTTTCAGGACGTGGCGGACTGCCTTGTACTGGTGACGAACTGCTTCTCGACGCAGACCTCCTATGAAAACCAGACAAAAAAGGCCATCAACAACAAATTCGTGCAGGAGGCCATGACCGAGTTCTTCCGCAGCCGCCTGCATGTCTACTTTATCGAAAACAAGCAGGACGCCGACCGCATCGCCGATCAGGTGCTCATCAACAAGCGCAGCCGCGAGTCTGCGGAAAAGGCGCGTATCTCGATCAAGAAAAAGCTGACCGGCAATCTGGATATCTCCAACCGCGTGCAGAAGTTCGTGGACTGCCGGACGAAGGATGTTTCCCGGCGCGAAATTTACATCGTCGAGGGCGATTCGGCACTTGGCTCGGTCAAGCTCTCACGCGATGCGGAGTTCCAGGGGATCATGCCCGTCCGCGGAAAAATTTTGAACTGCCTCAAGGCGGATTACGACCGCATTTTCAAGTCTGAGATCATTACCGATCTGATCCGCGTGCTGGGCTGCGGCGTGGAGGTCCCGGCGAAAAAGGCCGCGAAGGACCTTGCGACGTTCGACCTTGCCAGCCTGCGCTGGAGCAAGGTCGTGATCTGCACCGATGCCGACGTGGACGGCTACCAGATCCGCGCGCTGATCCTGACCATGATCTACCGGCTCTGTCCGACGTTGATCCGCGAGGGCTACGTCTACATCGCCGAATCGCCGCTGTATGAGATCGGCTGCAAGGACAAGACGTGGTTTGCCTACACGGAGCAGGAGAAGAGCGCCATTCTCAAGGAGCTGGACGGCAAAAAGGCGACCGTTCAGCGATCGAAGGGCCTTGGTGAGAACGACCCGGAGATGATGTGGATGACGACCATGAATCCCGAGACGCGCCGCCTTATCAAGGTCATGCCGGAGGATGCCGCCCGCACGGCGGAGGTCTTTGACCTGCTGCTGGGTGACAATCTGGCGGGACGAAAGGATCACATCGCCGAAAACGGCTATAAATACCTCGATCAGCTGGACGTGTCGTAACGCCGGGCTGATGGGCAAAGGACGAAAATAAATGACAAAGAAAAAAGAACCTGAAGCGAAAAAATGGACAGACCCGAAGGTGCAGGGGCTGCACGGCGCGACCGTGGAGCAGGCAATCTGTGAGACGCTGGAAACGAACTACATGCCCTACGCCATGTCGGTCATTATTTCCCGCGCCATCCCGGAGATCGACGGCTTCAAGCCCTCGCACCGTAAGCTTCTGTATACCATGTATAAAATGGGGCTTCTGACCGGCGGACGCACCAAATCCGCGAACATCGTCGGACAGACGATGCGCCTCAATCCGCACGGCGACCAGGCGATCTACGAGACGATGGTGCGCCTTGCGCGCGGCAACGAATCGCTGCTGCATCCGTTCATCGACTCGAAGGGCAATTTCGGCAAGGTCTATTCCCGCGATATGGCCTACGCGGCCTCGCGTTACACCGAGGCGAAGCTCGACCCGATCTGCGCGGAGCTTTTCCGCGACATCGATTCGGACACGGTCGATTTTGTGGACAACTACGACGCCACCATGCTGGAGCCGACGCTGCTCCCGGCGACCTTCCCGAACGTGCTCGTCTCGGCCAATATGGGCATCGCCGTCGGCATGGCGTCGAATATCTGCTCATTCAATCTGCGCGAGGTCTGCAATACGGCGGCGGCGCTCATCAAGAATCCGGACGCGGAGCTGCTGGACACGCTCCCGGCGCCGGATTTTCCGACCGGCGGTGAGATACTTTACGACCCGGCGGAGATGCTGCAGATCTACAACACGGGCCGTGGTACCTTCCGCATCCGCGCCAGATGGCGCTACATCAAGGAAGGCAATATGATCGAGATCTATGAGATCCCGTATACGACCGCGACGGAGATCATCATGGACAAGGTCGCGGAGCTCATCAAGGCTGGCAAAATTCGTGAGATCGCCGATATGCGCGACGAGACCGACTTGAACGGCCTCAAGCTGACCATCGACCTCAAGCGCGGCGTCGAGCCGGAAAAGCTCATGCAGAAGCTCTTCAAGACGACGACGCTTCAGGACAGCTTCGGCTGCAATTTCAACATCCTGATCGCGGGCCAGCCGCGCGTGCTGGGCGTGCGGGAGATCTTCGAGGAGTGGACGGCGTGGCGCACGGAGTGCGTCCGTCGGCGCGTCTACTTCAATCTCCAGAAAAAGCGCGACCGGCTGCACCTGCTCAAAGGCCTCGGCCGGATCCTGCTCGACATCGACAAGGCCATCGCCATTATCCGCGAGACGGAGCTGGACGCCGAGGTTGTGCCGAACCTGATGATCGGCTTCGGCATCGACGAGGTGCAAGCGAACTTCGTCGCGGAGATCAAGCTCCGCAACATCAACAAGGAATACATCCTCAAAAAGCTCGAGGAAACGAGCGACCTCGAAAAGGAGATCGCCGAGCTGGAGGAGCTGCTCAAGAGCGAACGCAGGCTCCGCGACGTGATCGTAAAGGAGCTGAAAGCGGTCGCCGACAAGTACGGCAAGGAGCGCAAAACGGCGATGGTCTACGATCACGAGATCGAGGCGGACGAGGAGCCGGACGTGCCGGACTATCCCGTCACCGTCTTCGTCTCGCGCGAGGGCTATTTCAAGAAGATCACGCCGCAGTCGCTGCGCATGGCGAGCGAGCAGAAGTTCAAGGAGGGCGACGGCCTGCTTTTCTCGCAGGAGACGAGCAACAATCAGGAACTGCTGGTGTTCACCGACCGGTGTCAGGTCTACAAATGCCGCCTGTCCGACTTTGAGGATTCCAAGGCCTCCGTGCTGGGCGAGTTCCTGCCGAGCCGCCTCGGCTTTGACGAAGGGGAGAGCTTCCTGACAGCCATCCTGCCGGGCGATTATCAGGGAAGCGTTCTGTTCGTCTTTGAAAACGGCAAGGCGGCCAAGGTCGCGCTGGCGGGCTACGAGACGAAAACGAACCGCAAGCGCCTGACCGGCGCATATTCCGACAAAAGCCCGGTCAAGGCAATCCTGCCGCTTTACGAGGACGCGCAGATCGCGCTTTATGCCTCGGACGGGCGCTGCCTGATCTTCTCGACGGCGCAGATCGCCGTCAAGACCACGCGCGCCACGCAGGGCGTGGCGGTGCTGTCGCTCAAAAAGAAGGCCGTTTTGCAGCGGGCTGTTCCTCTGGCACAGGCGGGCATCGTGAACGAGGCGCGCTACCGGACGCGGACGCTTCCGGCGGCGGGCGCGCTGCTGCGGGAAGAGGACAGCGAGGAAAAACAGCTGACCATGGAGCTTTCGTGAGGAATGGTATCGAGAATAAAATGAAATAGGTGGGGGTATTGGTTTGAAACGGGAAATCATTTGGAGAGAACTCAAATTTGTCGGCACGATCCTGCTCGGATGCACAGTCTTTTCACTCGGCTTCGACCTCTTTCTGGACCCGAACAACATCAACGTCGGCGGCATCACCGGCATCGCCATGATCCTGCGTGAGCTGTTCGGCTTCGGCAGCATCGGCGTGTATTTCGCCGCCATCAACATTCCTCTGTTCCTGATCGGCTATAAGGAGCTTGGACGGCGCTTCTTCATCGGCTCCATGCTTGGGATGCTGTTCAGCACCGTTTTGCTCGACCTCCTGACGATCATTCCCGTTCCGCAAATCGACCTGATGCTGGCGGCGCTCTACGGCGGCGGCCTGACCGGCCTCGGCCTTGGCCTCGTGTTTCTGGCAGGCGCCTCCACGGGCGGCTCCGACATCATTGCAAAGCTCCTGCGGAAGAAATTCCGCAGACTGAAGCTCAGCCGTCTCATGCTCATCCTTGACATCATCACTGTTACGCTGACGGGCGTTGTGTTCCACGACATCACCAGAACACTCTACTCCGTCCTGCCGCTGTATGTCTCGGCACTGGTCATGGACGGCGTGATCTATGGGCTGGATTATTCCTCGCTGGCGCTGATCATCTCTGACCATTACGCGGAGATCGTGCAGACCATCGCGGACAGGCTTGACCGCGGCGCGACGCTTCTGGAGGCGCACGGCGGCTACCACGGCGACAGCCGTCAGGTCGTGATGTGCGCCATCCGCCGCCGCCAGATCACGGAGCTGAAGGATCTGGTCAGTGAGATCGACCCCCACGCGTTCCTCATTTTGCAGGACGCACATCAGGTGCTGGGCGAGGGCTTCCGGCACCACGGAGATTCCCTGTGACCCCGCGGACGCTGGGATAAAGGACTGGAAGGGAGGCACACAGCCTGTGAAAAGAATGCTTTTTCTGGTATTGACGCTCTGCACCGTCCTGAGCGGGTGCAGCAGGCTGGTGCCGTCGGAATATGTCCGTGTCAGCAAGCACGACGCGGGCGGAACGGTGCAGGAAAACGCGGATGTCCTTTCCGCAAACGATTTTCAGAGCCTCAAGGCCGCGATCCTCAGCTTTGTGAAGAGCGGCATCGAGCACGGCGTCATCCGCGTACAGAGCTACGAGGGCGGCGATGTGGAGGAGGATCTGACGGCAGCGGCTTATCAGGTCTCGCGCGAGGACCCCTACGGCGCGTATATGGTGGACTACATGACCCACAGCTGTTCGCTGATCGTTTCCTATTACGAGATCGGAATCGACATCACCTTCCGTCCCGGAGCCGTCGCGCCGGAGAAAATGAAGAGCGTGACGGCCTCGACGGACGCAAAGCGCCGCATCCAGCAGGCGATGGACCGCTATGACGACCGGCTGGTCATGTATATCAGCTACAATCTCCAGCTCGACCTGGAGCAGACAGCAAGGGACTATTTTGAGCAGAATCCCGGCCGGCTGATGGCCATGCCGGAGATCCGCTGCACGGCATACCCGGAAAACCGCACGCCGCGCATCGTGGAAATGACGTTTGACTATCCCTACGACAAAAAAACGCTTCTGGAAATGGAGACGGCCGTTCAGGACAGCCTGCACGCCGCATCGGTCTACGTCCGTTACCGCGATACGGAGCTGGAAAAGGCGGAGCTGCTGTTTACCTATTTGATGGAGCGCTTCGCCTATAAGGAAAAATCGACGCAGACGCCGGTCTACTCGCATCTCTGCGACGGCCTGACGACCAGCAAGAGCGCCGCGCAGAGCTGGCAGCTGCTGTGTGAGGAAGTGGGACTGGAATGCGTGACTGTCAGCGGCCTGTATCAGGGCGCGGAGCACTGGTGGAACATCGTGTGCCTCGACGGAGAATACAGCCATTTGGACACCTTCCGAGACCTGCTCGGGGACGGAACACTGCATCTCTATGACGACAGCGAAATGACGGACTATTACTGGGATACCACGCAGTATCCCGCCTGCGTCCATCCGGAGCCGGAGGATCTGGAGGAGACAGAAGAGCCGGAGGAGACGGGAGAAGAAGTGCCTGAGCCCGGCGAGGGGAACCCGGAAGCAGGCGACCCCGAGGCCCGCGATCCAGAGGAGGGCAATCCCGAGGAGACAGACCCGGAGAAACCGCCGCAGGAGCCGCTTCCCGGCGAGGAAACGGAGCCGGACGCAGAAAAGCTGGGCGCGGCGTAAATTCTGTGCCGAATTGAAAAAAGAGACTTGACAAATGACGGATTTCTGCTATAATCATACCTGCATTTGAGATGCGGGTGTAGCTCATCCGGTAGAGCGCCACCTTGCCAAGGTGGAGGTAGCGAGTTCGAGCCTCGTCACCCGCTCCATAAAACCGCTTGTCGTAACGACAGGCGGTTTTTTCTATGCTGATGCAGTCTTTTCGAAGCCGGACGGGCGAGAAATGCAGCGGTGATCTGGAAGGACGGTACATGGAAGCAAGCTTCGAAAAAAGTTTCGACAATGGCGAATGAATGTACCTTGTGGACGAACTAAAAAATTGTTATACTGAACAAAAGATTTTCAGGAGGCGAGAAAATGCCGGAAAGCGATGGAAAAACCATTCATTCTGTGGCAAAAGCGATCACACTGCTGGATATTTTGACGGAAAAGGGGAAGCCGGTCGCGCTCACAGATCTTTACCGCGAGACGGGCTGGCCGAAGAGCACGATCCACGGCCTGCTGTCCACCATGCGCGCCTACGGACTGATCGAGCAGGGGGCCGACGGCCGTTACTGGCTGGGCATCCGGCTGTTTGAATACGGCTGTGCGGTGAGCGGCTCATGGGATATCAGCGCGATCGCGCGTCCGTATATGGAAAACGTATGTCAGACCCTTGGCGAATCGGTGTTTCTTTCGGTCTTTGACCGCGCGGCAGTCGTGACGCTGGCAGAGGAGGAGAGCCGGGCAAGCCTGCGTGTGGTCTCTGAGGTCGGTGCGCGCCTTCCGGTACACTGCACCTCGCAGGGAAAGCTTTTTCTTGCATCCGTGTCGCAGGCGGAGTGCCGCCGCATCCTGCGCCAGACGGAGCTGCGGGCCTATACGCCGAATACGCTCACACAGCCCGAGCAGTTCACATCGGAGCTTCAGCGCATCCGTGAGCAGGGCTACGCCGTAGAGAATGGCGAGTATAAGACCGGCCTGCGCTCGGTCTCCGCACCCATCTGTAATGCGGCGGGCGAGGTCTGCTATGCCTTCGGCACGGTCGGCATGTTCCGCCAGATCCACACAGACGATTTCCAGCAGGCCATCCGCATGGTGACGGACGCTGCGGCAAAAATATCGGCAGCCATCGGCTACCGCGGATAAAGAGACAGGAAAAGCGCCCGCAGTCAGGGACTGCGGGCGCTTTTGGTATGTTGTACAAAAATCAGCGGATGTTCTTATAAAGAGGGCCGTAAGCGGCACAGGCGCGGTAGTCCTGGCCTTCCTTGTCCATGCCGAAAGCGTTCCATGCCGCCGGACGGAAAACGTCCTGATCGGGCACGTTGTGCATGCAGACAGGGATTCTCAGCATCGAGCAGAGCGTGATGAGGTCCGCACCGACGTGACCATAGGAGATCGCGCCGTGGTTGGCACCCCAGTTCTGCATGACGGAGTAAGCGCTCTCGAACGGGCTGCCGGCCTTGCCGTCGCAGCGCGGGGTGAACCAGGTGCACGGCCAGGTGGGGTTCGTGCGCTCCATGAGCGTGTCGGTGACCTCCTCGGGCAGATGCACGGTCCAGCCCTCGGCGATCTGCAGCACGGGGCCGAGGCCCTTGACGAGATTCAGACGGATCATGGTCGCGGGCATTTCCGCACGGGTGACAAAGTGGCTGGAGAAGCCGCCGCCGCGGAAGTTGTCGAAGCCGGCCTCGCACCAGACGGTCGCGTCGGTCATCTTCTTGATGTCCTCGTCCGTGACCTCCCACCATTTCTTCATGACGGCATTGCCGTTTTCATCGGTGCACTCGCCGCAGGCGTCGAGGCAGGCTGCGCCGGAGTTCAGCAGATGGATGATACCGCCGTTTTCCTTTGCCTTGCCTTCGAGATCGTAGCCGGTGACGCGCTTGGTGGCCTCGGGAGACCAGTAGGTGCGCACGTCGGCGAAGATCTGGGCGCGGTTGGTCAGCAGCTCCATGAAGAGCATACCGAGGCCGTTGAGCACGTCGTTCTCAGTCGCAAAGACCATCGGCTCCTTCGGGCCTTCGAAGTCGAAGGAGGAGTTGAGGACAGCCTCGGGATAGTCGCAGTTGGGCCAGTGGTCGGTCCACTGTCTCTG
>ENA-UOJC01002306-UOJC01002306.1-human-gut-metagenome-genome-assembly--contig:-C104-NODE-2306-length-21247-cov-5.712250_pt1 | contig 21247 bp, 10 predicted proteins | sample MGYA00242339_ERZ723886 | MGnify/ENA metagenome assembly ERZ723886 | reverse complement strand
ATAATCGGAATTGTAATTACAAAAGTCCGGGATAGCGGTAAAAATGTTATTTACATGCTTATGAGCCTGCCTTTTGGGAAGAATGATGTATAAAAATTCAAATAGATTATTAAATACATTTGTAAAATATTCTACCGGATATTTTTATAAGTGTACTTATAAAAAAACAATTTTATGTAATTTATGCAAAAAGTGTTGACCTTGACATTGGTTCATACTATACAATTTGTACCTGAAAGAACTTGTATGTAACGTACAGGTTCTTTCAGGTATTTTTAATATAGCAAAAAAGAAGGAGGAGAAGCATGAAAAGAATTGCAAAAAGACGTCTCAGCTGTCTTTTGAGTGCCATATTGCTGCTTGTTATGAGCCTTGATATGAGTGCTTTTGCAGGGGTTTTTGAAAAGACAGCAAGAAAAATTGATGTCTGGGATTTCGGTGGTGTTGCTGAGAGTAACACTGAAATGTATCAGAATAATATCAGTGCATCAGACTGGGACAATTGCAGTGATGTTGGAACCAATGCGAAGTTTAATGCAGCAAGCATTAAGTTTGGCGATTTGACACTTATTACAACAACAGGAGACAGATTGTATTCTACTTCATCAAAGAATTATGGTGCAAGTGGTTATGCAACTACAAAGTATGCAGATGGTTATGCTGCAAATGGTATGTTTTATTCAAATGGTACCGGAGGAGAATCAAGAAGATGCTTTACAATTGATAATGTAAAAGCTGGAGACAAGATTGTTGTCTATATGGTATCAAGTAATGCAGCAACAAGTAATCTTATTTTTAAGTATCTTGGTGAGTCCGGAAAACAGCAGGATTCAAAAGAATTTTCAAACACAGCAGGAAAGTATGAATTTATCGCAAAATACGACGGACAGTATAAAGTATATGCTGATTCTGTGGCAGGAAAACCTTGCTACAACAGAGTTGTAAGAATTCCGGGTGTAAATGTAAGCGGTACAATTGATTTAAATGGTGCTGATATTAAAGATTATAAAATAGTCTTTAAAGATGAAGCTAATGATATTTCATACGAAGCAGAAGTAAAAAATGGAAGCTTTAATGTAGTGCTTGCTGCAGGCTGTGATTATACAGCTGCATTGTCAGGAGTTACAGGATATGGATTTACATCTGATACAAAAGTAATATCTACAAAGACAGATGATGTTATATCAGGTAAGGATGGCGTTATATTAAAAGTCGAGGCAAAGTCTGTATACAAGTATACAGGTAAGCTTACAGGATTTGATAAGAATTATGACATTTCAAAATTAAGCGTAAAACTTGAGGCAGATAAGAATACACTTGCAGATGATGTTACACTTAATTTAAACAGCGATATGACATTTGAGGCAACTCTTGAACCTGATGTTGAGTATACAGCGGTTCTTTACGGAGTAAATGATTATGAAATCGTAAAGGGTGCGACAATTCTTGACAACAAGGATGTAAGCAGTGACATTGAAGTTGCCTTAAAGAAAGTATACAAAGCAACAGGTAAGTTTAACGGACTTGATGATGCTTCAAAAGTAACGGCAATTAAGTTTGTTAATGTTGAAGATAAGTATGAATATACAGGAACTGTTAAGGACGGCGGTTATGAAGTTTCATTAAGAGACGGTTCATATCAGGTTGTTACAACAGTTGCTGATTACAGAACTACAACCCATGTTGTTGTAAAAGGTTCTGATGTCAGCAAAGATATTTTATTTGTATCAACAAAGAAAGCAGACGCACTTACAAGAGTACCTGACATTTATGTAGGCTACGAGGATAAGGCAGAACTTAATTATAATACGGTGAAGGAAGCTGTTGCAGCAGCGGCTGCGATGAATCCTTCAAAAGAAGACGAAAGAGTAACAATTCATATCAAACCGGGTACATACAGAGAACAGGTTGTTGTTACAACACCTTATATCTCATTTGTAAACGATGAGAAGAATTCAGGTAAAGATGTCCTTCTTACATGGTATTACGGTATCGGATACGAATATTACAGCATTGATTCAACAGGTTTTTACAATGAAGAAAATGCTTATGACAAATATGAAAAAGCACAGGCTTCAAAATGGGGCTGCTCTGTATATGTAAAGAACAGTGCTACTGCATTCAGAGCCGACGGAATTACATTTGAGGCTTCATTCAACCGTTATATAACAGATGAAGAAATAGAAGACGGTGTAAATGCGGCAAATACAAAGCTTCCTCAGAGAACTTACGGACTTGATGCAACATCAAAGGCTGCAACAGAGAGAGCTACAGCACTTGCTATTGAAGCTGATAAAACGGAATTTACAAACTGTGCATTTTTGGGAAGCCAGGATACACTTTATACAGGAAATTCCGCAACAAACCTTTATTTCAAGAATTGCAGAATCGAAGGTAACACGGATTATATCTTCGGTGACGGCAATGCAGTATTTGATGGTTGTGAACTCAGATTTTTCGGTTACAGCACAGGTTCTGTAGGTGGTTATATCACAGCACACAAGCCGGGTACGGCAACACAGTATGGTTATCTTTTCAGAAATTGTACAATAACAGGAAACAGTGACCTTACAGTAAAAGCAGGTTATCTCGGAAGACCTTGGGGTGCAGATGCCCGTGTTACATTTATCAATACTAAGATGACAGATAATCTTATTAATGATGCGGGATGGTATGAGATGGCTGTTAAGCCTGAGAAAGCTAATTTTGCAGAGTACAATACACGTCTTACAACTGGTGAAGCGGTTGATTTGTCAAAGAGAGCAGGAAAGGCATTAAGTGACAGCGATGCAGCTGCAATAAATGTTAAGTCATACTTTGGCAGCTGGACACCTGTATCATATAAAGATGAGAATGGCACAGTGGAATTTAAGACAGTTCCTTTTGTTGTTGATAACGGCGACATCAATGCACCATATCCTGGACATACACTTACAGCAGGATATTCTCTCGGAGATGTTAATGATGCAAGTGACGCTTCTGTTATACGCTGGTACAGTGTTGACAAAGACGGCAAAGAGACTCTTGTTAAGTCATCAACAGCAAATGTAGACAAGACATATAAAATCACTAAAAACGATATAGGAAACTATATTAAAGTCGTTGTTGTTCCTGAGACATTGAGCGGAAACAAGGCAGCAGAAAAGTCTTATAAGGTTGAAGCTTTTGTAAGAGACGGATTTGAAGACCCTTCGGGAAGCACAGATATTGAACTCGGAGATGGTGTAAATATCTTCCTTGCAGGTGATTCTACAGTTAAAGATTATTCCGCAGCAGGCATGTATATGAGCGGAAAAGCACAGAGCGAAGGTGCGTGGGGTGAATTCTTACAGTCATTCTTTGATTCTTCAAAGGTTAAGGTACAGAATTATGCCAACGGCGGAAGAAGCAGCAGAAACTTTATAAACGAAGGTTCTCTTGACAAGATTAAACAGAATATCAAAGAGGGAGATTATCTCTTTATTCAGTTTGGTCATAATGATTGTGCAAACGGCACAGGTTACCTTGAGGATAGATATGTACCGCTCGGAACACCGGATGCAGATGGCGTATATCCAAGTACAGCAGGTACAAAGACAGCAACACCTTCATCACTTGTAAGCAAATATGGTGATACATTCTATTCTTATGACTGCGGCGGTACATACAAATGGTATTTACAGCAGTATATAGATGCAGCAAAGAGTGTCGGAGCAATTCCTGTTCTTGTTACACCGGTATCAAGACTTTACTATAATTCAGATGGTACAATTAAGCCGCATCATGATTCTACAGATAAGACAACAGGTACATATGTTTCATCAAATGATGCTTATGTTACTGCAGTTAAGCAGCTTGCAAGTGAGCAGAATGTTCTTCTTTTCGATGGTTTTGCAATTACAAAATCACTCTATGAGGAGACATATAAGAATGATTCATCTGCAAAGTCAGGTGTTTCACAGCTTGCAACACAGATTATGGCAGCGGGAGATAAGACACACAGCAATAAGCTCGGTGGTTTTATCACAGCAGCATTATTTGCTTCAAAGCTTCAGGATATGAATTTATCAATATCAAAAGCAGTCAGCATGCCTGCAAAGACAGCGGGAATCAATCCTGACGGACAGCAGATTTTCAGTATTAACGGAAGCAGTGTATTTACTGCATATGCAGCAGATGATAATGGTAAATATTCAGCACAGTCTGAATATTGGACTAATTACGGACAAGAACTTATTAAGGCAATCGGAACCAAGAAAGATGAACTTAATAAGACACCAGATCCGGTACCGGACCCTACACCAACACCGGACCCATCAGCAAAAGCTACAGTATGGGTTGTCGGAGATTCAACAGTTTCATCTTTCAGTGATAAGTATTATTATCCTAGATATGGCTGGGGTACACAGCTTTCTGCATATTTTGATGATACTCTTACAGTAAATAATCTTGCATTGTCAGGAAGAAGTTCTAAGAGTTATACATCAGAACCACAGTATAAGACACTTATTGAGGGTATGCAGAGCGGCGATTATCTTCTTATCGGTTTCGGACATAATGATGAGAAAGCAGAGGAGGCAAGATATACAAATCCTAACGGAGATTATAAGACAGCCGGTTCATTTGCCAACTCATTATATGAAAATTATATTAAGCCTGCACAGGATAAAGGTGTTACAGTTGTTGTATGTACTCCTATCGTAAGGAGAACAGCAACTAAAGACTGGGCAAATTCAAATCTTCATATTACATCGGCAAGCGGTGCATTTGAAGGTGGAGATTATGCAAAATCAATTATTAATCTTGGAAAAGATACAGGAGTTGCAGTTGTAGATATGACATCACTTACAAAGCAGCTCTATGATGAACTTGGACCTGATGAGACAGTTAATTTACACGCATGGACATCATCTAAGTCATCAAGTGTAGATAATACACATACAAATATATGGGGCGGAAGATATAATGCTTACCTCATAACAAAGACAATCAAGGAACTTGGCGTAAAGGGAATTTCTTCACACATTATTGATGCAGAAGCACCTAAGAAAGAAGATGTATTAAAGAAGAATCCTGACTATAAGGAAGCAGAATATGTCGGTGTTGTAAAAGACAGTACAATATGGTCACCTGCTGGTGTATTTAAGGGAACTGTATTCGGCAATGTCGGCGGAGCTCCAAGTAAATCAAATCAGACACTTGAAATGAATGATAACAAATTCCATATTCAGGTAAAGAACAATAAAGGTAAAATAGGTTCATCAGCAGATGGTGTTGCAATGTTTTACTATAAAGTTCCTGTAAAGAGCAAATTTACAATTACAGCAAATGCAACTGTAAACAGCTTTGATTCAAATGACCAGGTATCATTTGGCCTTATGGCAAGAGATGATATGTATATTGATGAAAACCGTACAGATGTACTTGGCGATTACGTTGCGGCAGGACCGTTGAAGCTTGCAACAGCAGGCGGTGTATGGAACTGCTTCGCAAGAAAGAGCGGTGTTCTTACACAGGGTGGAACATGCAAGAGTGAAGTTAAGGCAGGACAGACATATGCGTTAAAGATTGAAAGCAATTCAGACGGATATGCATGCACATTCGGCGATGAAGACACAATAACAGGCGGATTTGACTTTATGCTTACAACAGTTGATTCTGAATATGTATATGTAGGTATGTTCGTTGCTAGAAATGCTGATGTAACATTCTCAGATGTAACACTTATTGTTGACGGTGAGGTTATTACGGGAAATGTTCCGACGCCAGACCCAACACCAGACCCAACACCGGATCCAACACCAGACCCGACACCGGATCCAACACCAACGCCAGACCCAACACCGGATCCGACACCAGATCCAACACCGACGCCAGACCCTAAGCCGGAAAATCCGGGTTCTACGGTTGTTGATGATGTGATTGAAAAAACAGAAGGTGTTGACGAGGCTGTTGTAAATGTTTCATCAGATGCAGTTAAAGTTACAGAGGAAGAAAAAGCACTTATTGAATCAGGAAAAGATTTACACATATCTGCTGAAATAAAGAATGCAAAAGACACAGTAACCAAAAAACAAAAAGAACTTATTGATTCTGAAGTAAAGAAATATGCCGAAAACGGTATCACAGGACTTTATCTTGACATTAAGATGACAAAGAAAATCGGTGATGACTACAAGGCAGCAGTGTCTGAATTAAGCACACCTGCAACATTCAGTGTTAAGATTGCAGATGAACTTAAAAATACTGATTCTTCAAAGGAAAGAACATACAGTGTTGTAAGAATTCATGGTGAAAAAGCTGAAGTTATAGACAGTACATTCGACGAGGCTTCATCAACACTTACATTCGCAACAGATAGATTTTCTGTATATGCTGTTGTTTATGAAGATAAGACAAAATCATTAGAAATTACTAAACCTGATAATGAAAATACAGATAACAATGTAGACAAACCTTCATCATCAGAGACAGTTACTCCTGATGACAGCCAGAATACAAATGCAGCACCTGAAACAGGTGATTCATTTGGAAAAGATATTATGGCAGCATCATTTGCTATGATAATCTGTGCTATGGGAGCAGCATATGTTTTAATGACAAGGAAGAGAAGACAGTTTTAATCAGCTATTCCTAATAATTTTAATACATGTTTAAGGCCGGGGCTGCACTTTAACGATTGAAAGTCGTTAAGGTGCAGCCCCCTTGCTTTGCATAATGAGATAAATTGTCGAAACACGTAATTTAAAGTTTAGTAATATACTACCAGATTTGACAAATTATGCATGTATACAGTCCTATAATATGTCCTGTCAGGAGGTGATAAAAAGGAAAGTAATTTATCTTGATGAATTTTTCGTAATCAATTTTATTATGGATTTTATAGTGCTTTGTATAACAAAGAAAATCTGTAAATTTGCTGCTACATATTTACAGATATTATTATCTGCCACTTTTGGGGCATTATGGTCTGTAATTGCGTTGATTGTACCGGAAAATATCAAAGGAGCGGTTAATATATGTACATATATTTTAATCAGTGCATTAATGATTAGAATATGTGCCGGAAAATGTAATTTTAAAGAATTAATAAGAGGTACTGCAATTCTTTTTGGAGTGACATTCTGCATGGCAGGAAGTATATACATGATTTATTACTATACATATGCGGGTTACTGGATTCGCATGAATCTTCTTAGTGACACAGAGCTGCTTATGTTTACAGCGTTATCGGTTGTAATTGTGGGGATGATTATAAAACAGATAATGGTGCGTATTGTATATGGTGAAAGTGAATGCCTTGTTAAAATAATATTTAATGACAAATGTTTTGATTTAAAGGGATATATAGATACGGGAAATGTACTAAAAGACCCATATTTCAAAAAGAGTGTATCAATAGTGGATTTGGAGTCGCTGAATTTTGGTGGTGACAGTATCAGACAGTTAATTCTAGATGATATAGAGCTTAATACAAAAGTGAAATACCATATGATTCCCTACAATTCGCTGGGATGTGAGAGCGGAATGTTAGAGGTTATTACAGTGGACAGCATGTACATATACACAAAGAAAAAAGTCTATGCACAAAAAAATGCATTGATTGGGCTTAGCACAGTAAAATTATCATCGGATAATGAATTTGATGTACTTGTAAATATAGGAGCTGTGCAGGCAGAAAATTGTATAAAGAAATTAAAATTTGGAGGTTGTTATGGTTTTAAAAGTTGCGGTAGAAGATAGATTTCAATTTAAGGTTGTGCCAAATTTCAGAAATTTTTGTCTGTTAAAACAGTCGGATGTGCATTATATAGGTGGTACGGATGTCCTGCCGGCACCTCTGGCAGCAGATGAGGAGGCGGATGCAATTTCAAAACTTGGCACTCAGGACGAAAAAGGTGCAAAGTCACAGCTGATTGAGCATAATCTGAGACTTGTTGTATACATAGCAAAAAAATTTGACAATACGGGAGTGGGAGTAGAGGATTTAATTTCAATAGGTACGATTGGTCTTATAAAGGCGATTAATTCATATAATCCGGAAAAAAATATTAAGCTTGCAACATATGCTTCAAGATGTATAGAAAATGAAATATTGATGTATCTTAGAAGAAATAATAAAACAAAGGCAGAAGTTTCAATTGATGAACCTCTCAATGTTGACTGGGATGGGAATGAACTTTTACTGTCGGATATTCTTGGAACAGATGAAGATATTATATATAAAGATTTGGAAGATGAGGCTGAGAGAAAAATTCTTAGTAAAGCGATAGAAAAACTTTCAGACAGGGAACGCATGATAGTAGATTTAAGATATGGATTAAGTGCTTCGGACGGAATGGAAAAGACCCAGAAAGAGGTGGCAGATATGCTTGGCATATCTCAGTCATATATTTCAAGGCTTGAAAAAAAGATTATAAAGCGTCTGAAAAAAGAAATGATAAAAAATTCGTGAAAATAAAAAGAAAATGCATGACCGTTATCAGGGTTGTGCATTTTTTCTGTTCATTTTTCTTGTAAAAAAGCTTGACAATTCGGCGTTACTTAGAGAAAATAAAAAGTGTATGCGTAAATGACGCAGGAATGGATGTAAAATGGGTAAAAAGACGCTTAACAGAAATAAGAAAGAGAATCCACCCAAAAGATGGGACAAGATTATCGGTGCAGTTACATTACTGACAATCGTGATATTTGGATTTATTATATATAATGATTATAACGGAAGTTCATCAAAGACTGCAAGTGTAAATGCTGAAAAAAATACAGTTAAACAGACAGAGTCTGAAAAGGTAACAAAAGCTGAGACTGATACAAAAAAGAATTCCAACAGGACGCAGGTTCAGGGAAATCCGACAGTCTGTATTGATGCAGCTCATGGCGGAAGCAGTACGGGAGGAGCGTCCGGTAATTATACAGAAAAGGCAATAACATTGTCAGTAGCATTAAAAGTGAAGGAATATCTTGAGGAGAGCGGAGTTAATGTTGTTATGACAAGAACTTCTGATAGAGATGTTACTAATGAACAGCGTGTAAAAACATGTAACGATTCCAAAGCATCTGCGATGGTTTCAATCCACATGAATTCAGCTGATAAGACAGTTACTGCAAAAGGGGCAGAGTGCTGGGTTCATACTAAAAAACCGGCAGATTCGCAAAAACTTGCAGAGGATGTATTAAAACAGTTAAAGTCAGAGGCAGGATTTAATGACAGAGGTGTCAAGTACGGAACTGTTGCTGACAATCAGGAAAATTATTATATTAATTCACATAGCTCATGTGCAAGCATGGTACTCCAGCTTGGTTTTATAACTGACAGCACAGATGTAAAGCTTGTGACAGATAAGCTTGATACTACGGCAACGGCAATAGCAGACGGCATAGTGGAATATCTTAACGGAAAAGCACACTAGCATGTAAGAATGGAGGATAACTTTGAATCAGGAAAATATCAGAAATTTTTGTATAATAGCACATATTGATCATGGCAAATCAACACTTGCTGACAGAATAATTGAAAAGACAGGTCTCCTTACAAGCAGGGAAATGCAGGAACAGGTGCTTGATAATATGGATCTTGAAAGAGAAAGAGGAATTACAATCAAGGCCCAGACTGTAAGAACTGTATATAAAGCAGAGGATGGACAGGAGTATATTTTTAATCTTATTGATACTCCGGGCCATGTTGATTTTAATTATGAAGTTTCAAGAGCACTTGCAGCGTGTGACGGTGCTATACTCGTTGTAGATGCCGCACAGGGAATAGAAGCACAGACACTTGCAAATGTATATCTTGCACTTGACCATGACCTTGATGTATTTCCTGTTATTAATAAAATTGACCTTCCGAGTGCAGAACCACAGCGTGTAATTGATGAAATTGAGGATGTTATAGGAATTGAAGCACAGGATGCACCACAGATTTCAGCAAAGAATGGTATCAACATTGAAGCCGTTCTTGAACAGATTGTAAAGAAAATTCCGGCACCAAAAGGTGATGCGAAAGCACCGCTTGCAGCACTTATATTTGACTCGATTTATGATGCTTACAAAGGCGTTATTGTATTCTGCCGTATAAAAGAGGGTACTGTTAAAAAAGGTACAAAGATAAGAATGATGGCAACAGGTGCTGTAGAGGAAGTCGTTGAAGTTGGATATTTCGGTGCAGGACAGTTTATACCTTGTGATGAACTTTCGGCCGGAATGGTTGGATATATAACAGCAAGCATTAAAAATGTATCTGATACACGCGTTGGTGATACTATAACAGATGATGAAAGACCATGCAGCGAACCACTTCCAGGTTACAAGAAAGTTAATCCTATGGTTTATTGTGGACTTTATCCGGCTGATGGTGCAAAGTATCAGGATTTGAGAGATGCACTTGAAAAATTACAGTTAAATGATGCATCGCTTCAGTTTGAACCTGAGACATCAATAGCTCTTGGATTCGGTTTCAGATGTGGGTTCTTAGGACTTCTTCATCTTGAAATTATTCAGGAGAGACTTGAAAGAGAATACAATCTTGACCTTGTAACAACGGCACCGGGCGTTATTTACAAAGTTCATAAGACTAATGGTGAAGTTATTGACCTTACAAATCCGTCAAACATGCCTGACCCGTCAGAGATTGACTATATGGAAGAACCTATGGTAAGTGCAGAGATTATGGTTACTACTGAATTTGTCGGTTCTATCATGAAGCTTTGTCAGGAAAGGCGAGGCGTGTATAACGGAATGGAATATATTGAACAGACAAGAGCGTTGTTAAAATATGACCTTCCGCTTAATGAGATAATTTATGATTTCTTTGATGCTTTAAAATCACGTTCGAGAGGATATGCTTCATTTGATTATGAGATGAAAGGTTATGAAAAATCTAATCTTTGCAAACTTGATATTCTTATTAACAAAGAAGAAGTCGATGCACTTTCATTTATTGTATTTGCGGGAAGTGCCGAGGAACGTGGCCGTAAGATGTGTGAAAAACTCAAAGGAGAGATTCCCAGACAGCAGTTTGAGATTCCTATTCAGGCAGCAATCGGAAGCAGGGTAATTGCCAGAGAGACAGTAAAGGCATTAAGAAAAGATGTTCTTGCAAAATGTTATGGCGGTGATATTTCGCGTAAAAAGAAACTTCTTGAAAAACAGAAGGAAGGAAAGAAGCGTATGCGTCAGATAGGAAATGTTGAGATTCCTCAGAAGGCGTTCATGAGCGTATTAAAATTAGATGAAGAATAGGCAGAGACTGGGGATATATATACATATCCCCTTTTGTGTTAAAAAATGTGCATATTGTGATTTTTTATCATTCCCGGCGACAAAAGAAGTGCAGGAAAAGTATATGTCATCACTTGAATCTGATATAAAATATTGCGTTTCAAAGTATGGTGCAAGGCTTGATGATTATATTGTAGATACAGTATTTTTTGGAGGCGGAACACCGTCTTATGTAAGTCCACAGCATATTGCGGGGATACTTAAAACATTAAAAAGTGAATTTGCATTTGACGAAAATCCCGAAATTTCAATAGAGTGTAATCCGGGGACTATAGATGACGAAAAAATGTGTGTTTATGCTGAAAGCGGATTTAACAGATGCAGTATCGGACTGCAGTCGGTTCAGGATGACCTATTAAAACAGATAGGAAGAATTCATACATTTAAAGAATTTGAAGAGGGATTTTCTGCGGCAAGAAATGCAGGCTTTAAAAATATTAACATTGATGTAATGTCGGCACTTCCGGGACAGAGCGTTACGGATTATGTGAACGGCCTTAAAAAAATTATTGAATATAAACCTGAGCATATATCGGCATACAGCCTTATTGTTGAGGAGGGGACGCCGGTTTATGAGCATCCCGAAAAGTTCCTGCCGCTTCCGTCGGAGGACGATGAACGGGAAATGTACTATGAAACTGACAGAATTCTTAAAAAAGCCGGATTTGACAGATATGAGATATCGAATTATTCAAAAAAAGGATTTGAATGCAGGCACAATGTCGGATACTGGGAAAGAAAAGATTATCTTGGATTCGGGCTTGGTGCATCATCGCTTTTTGAAAATGTCCGCATGAAAAATATTTCAGATATGAATAAATATATCGGAAATGCGGGAAAGTCGGATTTGTATGAGGACACGGAAATTCTTACAGTAAATGACTGTATGGAAGAGTTTATGTTTCTGGGGCTGCGTATGATTAAAGGTGTGAGCAGCCGGAGATTTCTTAAATTGTTCAATAAAAATATTAATGATGTATATGCAGAACCTTTGGAAGAAAATATTAAAAATAATCTTCTTTGTAAGTACAGGGATGACAGCGGTGAATCATGGTATTGCCTTACACCGCATGGAATTGACATAAGTAATACTGTTATGGCTGATTTTATGCTGTAAAACTGTTAATAAACTGCTTCGGTGTAATTCCTGTGAATTGTTTGAATTCACGCTGGAAATGTGCCTGGTCTGAATAAGAACTGTTCTGTATAAATTCAGAATTCTGGCGGAAAGGATTTTTAAAGATTTCATCAAGTGCGTATTGAAAACGCACATATCTGCAATAATCTTTCGGTCCGAATCCGTAATAAGATGTAAATATTCTGTTGATATGGCGGCATGAAAATCCTGTCTGTTCTGCAAGCAGTGAGACTGAAATGTCGCCTTTTGAATGGATTATCATTGAACGCATATTTTCAATTTCAACAGGACAATGTGTAATCTGGAAACTGTTTCTAAGAAAAGAGTTAAAATGTTCAACCCGTTTATCATAATTTCCGGTTGTCAGAAGTTTCTGCACGAAATCGTCAGGCTGTGAATCATTATAAGATGGTATATAAAAAGCATTATCATCCATAACAGATATAAAACATCCGCTGATATCTTCAACCGTATCAGCAGGTATTTCGGTTATGTTCCGGCATCTGTCTATGATTGAAAGATTATAGCTGCCTTTTTTATTATATAAAATTATGAAAACAGTATATGATGATGGTATTATTTTTATATATGTATGATTTTCTGGGTTTGTTGAAAAGTTCATGTCATCATAAATTTTCATGTATGAAGGGCAAAGCTGTTCAGGTATTTCACAGCTGCCAAAATCCAACTCGATAAATGGCTGAATAAGCCTGTTTTGCGTGAATGTCATGTGCTCTATAATCCTTTATAATTCCTTGTTAAAAGAGGTATTTACTATGCTTTATTAAATAATAATAAACAAAAAATAAAAAAAGTCAATAAACATGTCCGATTTTTTCAATAAATAAAAAATTACATATGTATAATAAAGTTAAATTAAACGAAGCGATACACAAAGGCGTGTAACCAATCAGATGTGGTTACACGCCTTTTTTCTTTTCGTTTGATAAGCCTCGCGGGAGAACAGGATCCACTCTTTAAAGGCAGAATAAGAATATGAATTTAAGGGAGGAAAAAATTATGGAATTTTCACCGGTTAATACCGCGTGGGTGCTTATAGCGGCTGCGTTAGTATTTTTTATGCAGGCTGGTTTCGCAATATTGGAATCTGGTCTTACAAGAGCAAAAAATGCAGGTAACATTATTATGAAGAACCTTATGGACTTTTGTATAGGGACACCAATCTACTGGTTTGTTGGATTTGGTATTATGTTTGGTACAGGTTCACTGGTTGGCGGAATTGATTTATTTACAAGAGGAGATTATTCAGCAGTAACTCCTGACGGCGTTCCTTTTTACGCATTCTTTATTTTCCAGACAGTATTCTGTGCAACAGCAGCAACTATTGTTTCAGGTGCTATGGCTGAGAGAACAGATTTTAGGGCTTACTGCATTTACAGTGCAATAATTTCACTTATTGTTTATCCTGTATCAGGTCACTGGATATGGGGCGGCGGCTGGTTAGCTGATATGGGCTTCCATGATTTTGCCGGTTCATGTGCAGTACATATGGTAGGCGGATGTGCAGCACTTGTCGGTGCGATTGTTCTCGGACCTCGTATCGGTAAATATGATAAGAACGGAAAGCCAAGAGCTATTCCGGGTCATAACCTTACAATGGCAGCACTTGGTGTATTTATTCTCTGGTTCTGCTGGTTTGGTTTTAATGGTGGTTCGACAGTTGCAATGGAAGGAACTACAGTTGCAGCAGGTGGTGTAGGAGAGATTACAATGGGTGCTCTTGCAGGTTCGGTTTTCTCAACAACAAACCTTTGTGCAGCAGTTGCTACAATCGTTGCTATGATGTTTACATGGATTAAATATAAGAAACCTGATGTTTCTATGTCACTTAACGGTACACTTGCAGGACTTGTTATGGTAACAGCAAGTACAGACTGTATCGATATGTATGGTGCAGCAATTGAAGGTATAATTGCTGGTATTGCAGTTGTTGTTGGCATTGAATTTATTGATAAAGTATTAAAGATTGATGACCCGGTAGGTGCTGTAGGTGTTCATGGTGTTAATGGCTTTTTAGGTACACTTTGTGTAGGACTTTTCTCAACAGGCCAGAATGGTGTAGGAAAAGGTCTTTTCTATGGCGGTGGATTCACACAGCTTGGAATTCAGGCACTTGGTATTATCTGCGTTCTTGCATGGGTTGGTGTAATGATGACTATTACATTTACAATCTTAAAGCACACAGTTGGTTTAAGGGTTGCACCTGAAATTGAAATTGCAGGTCTTGACCAGGCTGAGCATGGTCTTGCTAGTGCATATGCAGGTTTTGAAATTTCTACATCTGAGCTTACATCTGACAGCGATTATGATGTAATTGGTTCTGAGAAGATGGAAGATTCAGTTCCGGCAGTAGTTAAATCTCTTGATGTTCCTGACGGAAAGAAGATTACAAAAGTTGAGATACTTATGAAGCAGGAAAGATTCGAGAAGTTAAAGAAAGCAATGAACGAAATCGGTGTAACAGGTATGACAGTTACACAGGTTCTTGGATGTGGTACACAGAAAGGTGCTCCTGAATATTATCGTGGTGTTCCTGTTGAAATGCAGCTTCTCCCTAAGATTCAGGTTGAGATGGTTATATCAAAAGTTCCTACGATGGATGTTATTAATGCAGCCAGACAGGCACTTTATACAGGACATATTGGTGATGGCAAGATATTCGTATATGATGTCGAAGATGTTGTTAAAGTACGTACCGGTGAATCAGGATATGATGCATTACAGGGTGCGGACGATTAATTAGCTGCTATATTGCGTTACTCCGGCAATATAGAATATATAACCCATAATACACAAAGACCGGCTTCAGTTTATCTGTGGCCGGTCTTTGGTTATGTATGATGGGAAATTATGCCTGTAAATACATTATGTTCTTGAACTATTATAAAAATGTGTGATAGAATAAACAAAAAATAAGGAGGTTAAATCCAATATGGCATTAAAACGTATTTCCGACAGTATTTTATATGTTGGAGCAGATGATAGAACAATAGATTTATTTGAAAATCAGTATCCTGTAAGCAATGGTGTTACTTATAACTCATATGTAATTAAAGACAGTAAAATTGCTGTTATGGATACAGTGGATGAAAGAGCGACAGACCAGTGGTTTGATAATCTTGAAGAAGCATTTGAGGGAAAGGCACCGGATTATCTTGTAGTGTCACATCTTGAACCTGATCATTCAGGAAATATTGAACGATTCTTAAAAAAATACCCGGATACAATTGTCGTTGCGAATGCAAAAACATTTGCAATGCTTCCGCAGTTTATTGACATTGATGTACCGGAAGATAAAAGATTTGTTGCGGCAGAAGGAACAACACTTGCACTTGGAAAGCATGTTCTTACATTTGTGATGGCTCCAATGGTTCACTGGCCTGAAGTTATGGTGGAATATGAAAGTACAGAAAAAGTGCTTTTTTCGGCAGATGGTTTTGGAACATTTGGTGCATTGGGAGACAGGCTTAAAACATCAGAACTTGAAAATATGCCACAGAGCTGGGCAGATGAAGCAAGAAGATATTTTATTAATATCGTTGGAAAGTATGGTCCTTCAGTCCAGGGGCTTTTAAAGAAAGCATCTGCACTTGATATAAGTGTGATAGCACCTCTTCACGGACCTGTGATTGACAAGGATTTTGATTTTTACATTGATAAATATATGAGATGGTCATCATACCAGCCTGAAGAAAAAGGCACTGTGATAGCTTATTCGACACTTCATGGTAATACACGAAAAGCAGCATTAAAACTTGGAGATGATTTGAAAAAATTATCTGATGAACCGGTTGTTGTATACGATTTATCAAGAGATGATTGTGCAAAAGCAGTTGCAGACAGCTTCAGGTTTGATAAACTTGTACTGGCAGGAGTTACTTATGACGGCGGTCTGATGCCTTGCATGGAAGATTTCATTTATCATCTTAAAATGAAAAATTATCAGAACAGAAAGGCAGCCGTAATCGAAAATGGTTCATGGGGACCGGTTGCAGGCAAACTTATGACTGATGCACTTGCATCATTTAAAAATATGAATGTTTGTGAGACAAAAGTAACAATTAAGACAAGATTGAATGCAAAAAATGAGTCTGAATTATCAGATTTGGCAAAATGGCTGCTGAATTAATTTTAAATTTTATATAAATTGCTAATATTTTAACAAGGCATTATTACTGAATTATGTATTTTAATTGATAATTTGGAATAATGCCTTTACTTTTTAGTCAATTGATACTAAAATAATAAATATCGGAGTGGTATGCACTCCACCAAATTCTTTATACGAAGTGAGGTATAAATTTATGGCAAGAAAAATGAAAACCATGGATGGTAATACAGCTGCTGCACACGTATCTTATGCGTTTACAGAAGTAGCTACAATCTATCCTATTACACCTTCTTCACCTATGGCTGATTATACAGATCAGTGGGCCACACAGGGAAGAAAAAACATTTTTGGCAACACAGTTAAACTTGTAGAACTTGAATCAGAGGGCGGTGCTTCAGGTGCTTTCCACGGTTCACTTGCTGCAGGTGCACTTACAACAACTTATACAGCATCACAGGGTCTTCTTCTTATGATTCCTAACATGTATAAGGTTGCCGGCGAGTTATTACCTGGTGTTATTGATGTTTCTGCAAGAGCATTAGCATCACACGCATTATCAATTTTCGGTGATCATCAGGATATTTATGCCTGTCGTCAGACTGGTTTTGCTATGTTATGTAGCAACAGTGTACAGGAAGTTATGGACTTAGGAGCAGTTGCTCATCTTGCTGCAATTGAAGGCCGTGTACCATTCCTTCATTTCTTTGATGGCTTCCGTACATCTCATGAAATTCAGAAAGTTGAAGTATGGGATTATGAAGACTTAAAGGAAATGTGTGATATGGATGCAGTTGCTGCATTTAAGAAGAGAGCACTTAATCCAGAGCATCCTGTTCTTCATGGTTCAGCTCAGAACCCTGATATTTTCTTCCAGGTAAGAGAAGCTTGTAATCCATATTACGATGCAATACCTGATTTGGTTGAAAAGTACATGAACATGGTTAATGCTAAGATTGGCACAGATTATAAGCCATTTAACTATGTTGGTGCTCCAGATGCAGAAAAAGTTATCATTGCTATGGGTTCTGTATGCGAAACTATCGATGAGACAATTGATTATATGCTTGCTAAGGGCGAAAAAGTCGGTGCTATTAAAGTACGTCTTTACAGACCATTTTCAGCTAAGCATCTCCTTGCAGTTATGCCTAAGTCAGTTAAGACAATCAGCGTAATTGACAGAACAAAGGAGCCTGGTTCAATCGGTGAGCCACTTTACCTTGATGTGGTTGCTGCATTAAAGGGAACAGAATTCGAGAGCGTTAAAGTCCTTAATGGTCGTTATGGTCTTGGTTCTAAGAATACAACTCCTGCTGATATCTTTGCTATTTTTGCAAATGAGGATAAGGCTGGATTTACAGTTGGTATCGTAGATGATGTTACTAATACATCACTTCCTCGTATAGAGACAGCTAACACAGCTCCTGCCGGAACAACTTCATGTAAGTTCTGGGGTCTTGGTGCTGATGGTACTGTAGGTGCTAACAAGAACTCTATTAAGATTATCGGTGATCATACTCCTATGTATGCTCAGGCATATTTTGATTATGATTCAAAGAAGTCAGGTGGTGTTACAACATCTCACCTTCGTTTTGGTAAGACTCCTATTAAGTCTACATACCTTATTGATAAGGCTGATTTTGTTGCATGTCACTGTCCTGCATACATGAATAAATATGACATGGTTCAGGATGTTAAGGATGGCGGTACATTCCTTCTTAACTGTGAATGGTCTCCGGAAGAAGTCGGAAATCATATTCCTGGACAGGCTAAGAGATATATGGCTGAACATAATGTTAAGTTCTATATCATTGATGGTATTAAGCTTGGTAAGGAAATTGGTCTTGGCGGACGTATCAATACTGTACTTCAGTCAGCATTCTTCAAACTTGCCAATATCATTCCTGAGGATGAAGCTATCCAGTATATGAAAGAGAAAGCTCTTGCTTCATATGCTAAGAAGGGTGATGATATTGTTCAGATGAACTATCAGGCAATTGAAAGAGGTGCCAATGAAGTTGTTGAAGTACCAGTTCCGGCAGAATGGAAAGACTGCAAGGACGAGGTTCTTGGCGAACAGGCAGTTTCAGGTAAACCTGAAGTTCTTGATTTCGTAAATAACATTCAGAAGCCAATCAATGCCTGCCAGGGTGATAAACTTCCGGTTTCTACATTTAAGAATGTTATTGATGGTACATTTCCACAGGGAACAGCAGCTTATGAAAAGCGTGGTGTTGCAGTAGATGTTCCATGTTGGAATTCAGAAGGATGTCTTCAGTGTAACCAGTGTGCATATGTATGTCCTCATGCAGTAATCAGACCAGTTGTAATGAATGAGGAAGAAAAGAACAACGCACCTGCAGGCATGAAGGTTACACCTATGACTGGTATGCCTGGATACTACTTTACAATGACTGTATCTGTACTTGACTGTACAGGTTGTGGTTCATGTACAAATGTTTGTTCTGGTAATAACAGAAATGATGTATTAAAGATGGCTTCACTTGAAACTCAGATGGATGAGCAGAAGTTCTTTGAATATGGACTTACTGTTTCAGACAAGCCAGAAGTTCTTGAGAAGTTCAAGAAGGGTACAGTTAAGGGTTCACAGTTCGTTCAGCCATTACTTGAGTTCTCAGGTGCTTGTGCAGGATGTGGTGAGACACCTTATGCTAAGCTCATTACACAGATTTGTGGTGACAGAATGCTTATTGCCAATGCAACAGGTTGTTCATCAATCTGGGCCGGTTCATCTCCATCAACTCCATATACAGTAAATAAGGCTGGTAAGGGACCTGCTTGGGGCAACTCATTATTTGAAGATAATGCTGAGTTTGGTTTTGGTATGAAACTTGCTCAGGATGCTAACAGAGCAGCATTAAAGAATAAGCTCGATGAAATCCTTGCTTCAACAGATAATGCTGATGTTAAGGCAGCTATCGATGAGTACTATGCTACATATGAAGATGGCGAAGCTAATGCAAAGGCTACAGATAAACTCGTTGCTGCACTTGAAGCTTGTGGATGCGATAAGGCTCAGGAAATTCTTAAAGAAAAAGAATTCCTTTCAAAGAAGTCACAGTGGATATTCGGTGGTGACGGATGGGCTTATGATATCGGTTACGGCGGACTTGATCATGTTCTTGCAGCAAACAAGGATGTCAATGTATTCGTATTCGATACAGAAGTTTATTCTAACACAGGCGGACAGGCTTCTAAGTCTACTAACCTTGGTGCAATCGCTCAGTTCGCAGCAGCAGGTAAGGATGTTAAGAAGAAAGACCTTGCAGCAATTGCTATGAGCTATGGATACATCTATGTAGCACAGGTTGCTATGGGTGCTGATATGAACCAGTGTGTAAAGGCTATTCAGGAAGCTGAAAGCTACAATGGTCCATCACTTGTAATTGGTTATGCTCCATGTATCAACCATGGTATCCGTAAGGGTATGTCTAAAGCTATGGAAGAAGAGAAACTTGCAGTACAGTCAGGTTACTGGCATCTGTTCAGATTCGATCCTAGAAAAGCACTTGAAGGAAAGAATCCATTTACTCTTGATAGCAAGGCACCTACTAAGGAATATCAGGAATTCATCATGGGTGAGAGCCGTTACATCAACTTGAAGAAGCAGAATCCAGAAAGAGCAGCTAAGCTCTTTGGTGAAGCTGAAGCAAATGCAAAGGCTAAGTATGAAGCACTTGTTAAGAGAGCAGAAGACTAATTTATAAACAATTGAAGAGTTGTTGATTTTTAAGAACCCCATTGGCTTACGCCTATGGGGTTCTTTTAGAATAGAATAAATTTAATATTCCATTTATAGAATGTAAAGGAACTTATATTTATGCAGGCAACAAAATTGAGTCTGCATCCGCATGATAATCGTATGCCTGCCACGATAGATAGTTTTATCGTGCAAAGTCAAGGTTTATGGTACCATTGCTAGTCCGGGCATTGATAGTGTTTGAAGTTGATGAATAAGATGAGTAATCGGTTGAATGGTTCTCACCATTTACTTTGACAGAACCGTTGCTCGTTTTTCCGTATATTGAATACTCTGATTCAGGACGGTTTACATCTATGTCAACAGAACCATTTGAAGTTTTTGCTGTGAATGAGTCCTTTATAAGACAGGCAACTTCTATTTTTCCATTGGATGTTTTTAGATTTGAATCTCCGCTGAAATTTCCATTAAGACTGATAAGACCATTTGAAGTCTTTATCTGAGTCTGTTTTGAAACGGAAAGATTATTTAATTTAATAGCACCGTTACTTGTTTCAATATTTAAAAATTCAGTATTTAATGCACAGTCTGACTTTATGGCACTGTTATCAGTGTTTATTTTAATTGAACTGATAAGTGGGGAACCGGCAGGCACATAAATAGTTATTGAATTATCAAGTGATTTGAATAACAGATTAATGATGCCGACCATTTCCCAGCCTGAATGAGATGCCTGCGTTACTGAGATTTTACCATTTGATGTATTTATTTCAGGTGTATTTTTATAATAATTGTATGTTGTAACAATGCCCCATTTATCGTTTTCTGAAGGCACAAATTTGATAGCTGCGTTTGAAACATTGATATCTATTGCATCGATATCTGTTATATCATATGCTTCATAAGTATAGGTATCTTTTTGCGGCACAATTCTGATTCCGTGAGATGTCCAGTCGATAAATATGCCGCTTTTGGCACCGGCAAGAATCCCGGATATGGCAAG
>ENA-UOJC01002302-UOJC01002302.1-human-gut-metagenome-genome-assembly--contig:-C104-NODE-2302-length-21269-cov-5.541859_pt1 | contig 21269 bp, 20 predicted proteins | sample MGYA00242339_ERZ723886 | MGnify/ENA metagenome assembly ERZ723886 | reverse complement strand
ATATTTTTAAGGGCTGATGCGTAATTCCTCAATGGAGCATCAGTGTTGATGGAAACGAAGATAGACATTCATTTAATCAATAAAAGTGATCAAAACCACATCAATTGAAACGCTGTTTTATTTTTATCGGATCATTGTTTTTATTTTGAAATTGATCACAAAAAAACCACCGCCGTTGGCGATGGTTCATTTTTTAAGCTGATATGCGGCCTATACGCCTCATTGCAGCAGGCGGCAAATGATTATTTTTTCGCCGCAAAACGTGCCGCTGCTTCGTCCCAGTTCACCACGTTCCAGAACTCTTTAATGTAGTCCGGACGGCGGTTCTGGAATTTCAGGTAGTAAGCATGTTCCCACACATCCAGGCCCATAATCGGGAAGCCGGAAGCGCCAGAAATAGCTTCACCCATCAGCGGAGAATCCTGGTTAGCAGTAGAAACCACCGCCAGTTTATCGCCTTTCAGCACCAGCCATGCCCAGCCGGAACCAAAGCGGGAAGCTGCCGCTTTTTCAAATTCTGCTTTGAAGTTATCAACGGAGCCGAAGTCACGTTCGATAGCCGCTTTCAGGTCACCCTGCAGGGTGGTGCCTTTTTTCAGACCTTTCCAGAACAGGCTGTGGTTAGCGTGACCGCCAGCGTTGTTGCGCAGTACGGTTTTCTTGTCTGCTGGCAGCTGGTCCAGTTTGGTGATCAGCTCTTCAACCGGCAGGTTGGCAAATTCTGGCAGGCTTTCCAGCGCCGCGTTGGCGTTGTTTACGTAGGTCTGATGGTGTTTGGTGTGGTGGATTTCCATGGTCTGCTTATCGAAGTGCGGTTCCAGGGCATCGTAAGCATACGGCAGGGATGGCAGGGTATAGCTCATATTCATCTCCAGTATTGTCGGGCGGCCGATTGTTAATGCCGCGTAAGCAGTTGGTTCATTATAGTTAATTAAATGATATTGAAAATGATTATCAATGCCGTACTTTTCGTAAGGGTATGGTTTTGCAGGAAAATGCCCGAGATGTGAAGCAAATCACCCACTTAATGCCGTGATTGCCAGTAAATCGACAACGGCGGCAACAGGCGAAAGGTTAATCGACAGCACGATTTTTACACTCATCTCGTCGGAGATGTGACGCGACGAAAAATGATGAGGATAAGAAGATGAGTAACGCGATTACGATGGGGATATTTTGGCATTTGATCGGCGCGGCCAGTGCAGCCTGTTTTTACGCTCCGTTCAAAAAAGTAAAAAAATGGTCATGGGAAACCATGTGGTCAGTCGGTGGGATTGTTTCGTGGATTATTCTGCCGTGGGCCATCAGCGCCCTGTTACTACCGAATTTCTGGGCGTATTACAGCTCGTTTAGTCTCTCTACGCTACTGCCTGTTTTTCTGTTCGGCGCTATGTGGGGGATCGGTAATATCAACTACGGCCTGACCATGCGTTATCTCGGCATGTCGATGGGAATTGGCATCGCCATTGGCATTACGTTGATTGTCGGTACGCTGATGACGCCAATTATCAACGGCAATTTCGATGTGTTGATTAGCACCGAAGGCGGACGCATGACGTTGCTCGGCGTTCTGGTGGCGCTGATTGGCGTAGGGATTGTAACTCGCGCCGGGCAGTTGAAAGAGCGCAAGATGGGCATTAAAGCCGAAGACTTCAATCTGAAAAAAGGGCTCATGCTGGCGGTGATGTGCGGCATTTTCTCTGCCGGGATGTCCTTTGCGATGAACGCCGCAAAACCGATGCATGAAGCCGCTGCCGCACTTGGCGTCGATCCACTGTATGTCGCTCTGCCAAGCTATGTTGTCATCATGGGCGGCGGCGCGATCATTAACCTCGGTTTCTGTTTTATTCGCCTGGCAAAAGTGAAGGATTTGTCGCTAAAAGCCGACTTCTCGCTGGCAAAATCGCTGATCATTCACAATGTGTTACTCTCGACACTGGGCGGGTTGATGTGGTATCTGCAATTCTTTTTCTATGCCTGGGGCCACGCCCGCATTCCGGCGCAGTATGACTACATCAGTTGGATGCTGCATATGAGTTTCTATGTATTGTGCGGCGGTATCGTCGGGCTGGTGCTGAAAGAGTGGAACAATGCAGGACGCCGTCCGGTAACGGTGTTGAGCCTCGGTTGTGTGGTGATTATTGTCGCCGCTAACATCGTCGGCATCGGCATGGCGAATTAATCTTTCTGCGAATTGAGATGACGCCACTGGCTGGGCGTCATCCCGGTTTCCCGGGTAAACACCACCGAAAAATAGTTACTATCTTCAAAGCCACATTCGGTCGAAATATCACTGATTAACAGGCGGCTATGCTGGAGAAGATATTGCGCATGACACACTCTGACCTGTCGCAGATATTGATTGATGGTCATTCCAGTCTGCTGGCGAAATTGCTGACGCAAAACGCGCTCACTGCACGATGCCTCATCACAAAATTTATCCAGCGCAAAGGGACTTTTCAGGCTAGCCGCCAGCCGGGTAATCAGCTTATCCAGCAACGTTTCGCTGGATGTTGGCGGCAACGAATCACTGGTGTAACGATGGCGATTCAGCAACATCACCAACTGCCCGAACAGCAACTCAGCCATTTCGTTAGCAAACGGCACATGCTGACTACTTTCATGCTCAAGCTGACCGATAACCTGCCGCGCCTGCGCCATCCCCATGCTACCTAAGCGCCAGTGTGGTTGCCCTGCGCTGGCGTTAAATCCCGGAATCGCCCCCTGCCAGTCAAGATTCAGCTTCAGACGCTCCGGGCAATAAATAATATTCTGCAAAACCAGATCGTTAACGGAAGCGTAGGAGTGTTTATCGTCAGCATGAATGTAAAAGAGATCGCCACGGGTAATGCGATAAGGGCGATCGTTGAGTACATGCAGGCCATTACCGCGCCAGACAATCACCAGCTCACAAAAATCATGTGTATGTTCAGCAAAGACATCTTGCGGATAACGGTCAGCCACAGCGACTGCCTGCTGGTCGCTGGCAAAAAAATCATCTTTGAGAAGTTTTAACTGATGCGCCACCGTGGCTACCTCGGCCAGAGAACGAAGTTGATTATTCGCAATATGGCGTACAAATACGTTGAGAAGATTCGCGTTATTGCAGAAAGCCATCCCGTCCCTGGCGAATATCACGCGGTGACCAGTTAAACTCTCGGCGAAAAAGCGTCGAAAAGTGGTTACTGTCGCTGAATCCACAGCGATAGGCGATGTCAGTAACGCTGGCCTCGCTGTGGCGTAGCAGATGTCGGGCTTTCATCAGTCGCAGGCGGTTCAGGTATCGCTGAGGCGTCAGTCCCGTTTGCTGCTTAAGCTGCCGATGTAGCGTACGCAGTGAAAGAGAAAATTGATCCGCCACGGCATCCCAATTCACCTCATCGGCAAAATGGTCCTCCAGCCAGGCCAGAAGCAAGTTGAGACGTGATGCGCTGTTTTCCAGGTTCTCCTGCAAACTGCTTTTACGCAGCAAGAGCAGTAATTGCATAAACAAGATCTCGCGACTGGCGGTCGAGGGTAAATCATTTTCCCCTTCCTGCTGTTCCATCTGTGCAACCAGCTGTCGCACCTGCTGCAATACGCTGTGGTTAACGCGCCAGTGAGACGGATACTGCCCATCCAGCTCTTGTGGCAGCAACTGATTCAGCCCGGCGAGAAACTGAAATCGATCCGGCGAGCGATACAGCACATTGGTCAGACACAGATTATCGGTATGTTCATACAGATGCCGATCATGATCGCGTACGAAACAGACCGTGCCACCGGTGATGGTATAGGGCTGCCCATTAAACACATGAATACCCGTGCCATGTTCGACAATCACAATTTCATGAAAATCATGATGATGTTCAGGAAAATCCGCCTGCGGGAGCCGGGGTTCTATCGCCACGGACGCGTTACCAGACGGAAAAAAATCCACACTATGTAATACGGTCATACTGGCCTCCTGATGTCGTCAACACGGCGAAATAGTAATCACGAGGTCAGGTTCTTACCTTAAATTTTCGACGGAAAACCACGTAAAAAACGTCGATTTTTCAAGATACAGCGTGAATTTTCAGGAAATGCGGTGAGCATCACATCACCACAATTCAGCAAATTGTGAACATCATCACGTTCATCTTTCCCTGGTTGCCAATGGCCCATTTTCCTGTCAGTAACGAGAAGGTCGCGAATTCAGGCGCTTTTTAGACTGGTCGTAATGAAATTCAGCAGGATCACATTATGACCTTTCGCAATTGTGTCGCCGTCGATCTCGGCGCATCCAGTGGGCGCGTGATGCTGGCGCGTTACGAGCGTGAATGCCGCAGCCTGACGCTGCGCGAAATCCATCGTTTTAACAATGGGCTGCATAGTCAGAACGGCTATGTCACCTGGGATGTGGATAGCCTTGAAAGTGCCATTCGCCTTGGATTAAACAAGGTGTGCGAGGAAGGGATTCGTATCGATAGCATTGGGATTGATACCTGGGGCGTGGACTTTGTGCTGCTCGACCAACAGGGTCAGCGTGTGGGCCTGCCCGTTGCTTATCGCGATAGCCGCACCAATGGCCTAATGGCGCAGGCACAACAACAACTCGGCAAACGCGATATTTATCAACGTAGCGGCATCCAGTTTCTGCCCTTCAATACGCTTTATCAGTTGCGTGCGCTGACGGAGCAACAACCTGAACTTATTCCACACATTGCTCACGCTCTGCTGATGCCGGATTACTTCAGTTATCGCCTGACCGGCAAGATGAACTGGGAATATACCAACGCCACGACCACGCAACTGGTCAATATCAATAGCGACGACTGGGACGAGTCGCTACTGGCGTGGAGCGGGGCCAACAAAGCCTGGTTTGGTCGCCCGACGCATCCGGGTAATGTCATAGGTCACTGGATTTGCCCGCAGGGTAATGAGATTCCAGTGGTCGCCGTTGCCAGCCATGATACCGCCAGCGCGGTTATCGCCTCGCCGTTAAACGGCTCACGTGCTGCTTATCTCTCTTCTGGCACCTGGTCATTGATGGGCTTCGAAAGCCAGACGCCATTTACCAATGACACGGCACTGGCAGCCAACATCACCAATGAAGGCGGGGCGGAAGGTCGCTATCGGGTGCTGAAAAATATTATGGGCTTATGGCTGCTTCAGCGAGTGCTTCAGGAGCAGCAAATCAACGATCTTCCGGCGCTTATCTCCGCGACACAGGCACTTCCGGCTTGCCGCTTCATTATCAATCCCAATGACGATCGCTTTATTAATCCTGAGACGATGTGCAGCGAAATTCAGGCTGCGTGTCGGGAAACGGCGCAACCGATCCCGGAAAGTGATGCTGAACTGGCGCGCTGCATTTTCGACAGTCTGGCGCTGCTGTATGCCGATGTGTTGCATGAGCTGGCGCAGCTGCGCGGTGAAGATTTCTCGCAACTGCATATTGTCGGCGGAGGCTGCCAGAACACGCTGCTCAACCAGCTATGCGCCGATGCCTGCGGTATTCGGGTGATCGCCGGGCCTGTTGAAGCCTCGACGCTCGGCAATATCGGCATCCAGTTAATGACGCTGGATGAACTCAACAATGTGGATGATTTCCGTCAGGTCGTCAGCACCACCGCGAATCTGACCACCTTTACCCCTAATCCTGACAGTGAAATTGCCCACTATGTGGCGCAGATTCACTCTACACGACAGACAAAGGAGCTTTGCGCATGACCACTCAACTGGAACAGGCCTGGGAGCTAGCGAAACAGCGTTTCGCGGCGGTGGGGATTGATGTCGAGGAGGCGCTGCGCCAACTTGATCGTTTACCCGTTTCAATGCACTGCTGGCAGGGCGATGATGTTTCCGGTTTTGAAAACCCGGAAGGTTCGCTGACCGGGGGGATTCAGGCCACAGGCAATTATCCGGGCAAAGCGCGTAATGCCAGTGAGCTACGTGCCGATCTGGAACAGGCTATGCGGCTGATTCCGGGGCCGAAACGGCTTAATTTACATGCCATCTATCTGGAATCAGATACGCCAGTCTCGCGCGACCAGATCAAACCAGAGCACTTCAAAAACTGGGTTGAATGGGCGAAAGCCAATCAGCTCGGTCTGGATTTTAACCCCTCCTGCTTTTCGCATCCGCTAAGCGCCGATGGCTTTACGCTTTCCCATGCCGACGACAGCATTCGCCAGTTCTGGATTGATCACTGCAAAGCCAGCCGTCGCGTTTCGGCCTATTTTGGCGAGCAACTCGGCACACCATCGGTGATGAACATCTGGATCCCGGATGGTATGAAAGATATCACCGTTGACCGTCTCGCCCCGCGTCAGCGTCTGCTGGCAGCACTGGATGAGGTGATCAGCGAGAAGCTAAACCCTGCGCACCATATCGACGCCGTTGAGAGCAAATTGTTTGGCATTGGCGCAGAGAGCTACACGGTTGGCTCCAATGAGTTTTACATGGGGTATGCCACCAGCCGCCAGACTGCGCTGTGCCTGGACGCCGGGCACTTCCACCCGACTGAAGTGATTTCCGACAAGATTTCCGCCGCCATGCTGTATGTGCCGCAGTTGCTGCTGCACGTCAGCCGTCCGGTTCGCTGGGACAGCGATCACGTAGTGCTGCTGGATGATGAAACCCAGGCAATTGCCAGTGAGATTGTGCGTCACGATCTGTTTGACCGGGTGCATATCGGCCTTGACTTCTTCGATGCCTCTATCAACCGCATTGCCGCGTGGGTCATTGGTACACGCAATATGAAAAAAGCCCTGCTGCGTGCGTTGCTGGAACCTACCGCTGAGCTGCGCAAGCTGGAAGCGGCGGGCGATTACACTGCGCGTCTGGCACTGCTGGAAGAGCAGAAATCGTTGCCGTGGCAGGCGGTCTGGGAAATGTATTGCCAACGTCACGATACGCCAGCAGGTAGCGAATGGCTGGAGAGCGTGCGGGCTTATGAGAAAGAAATTTTGAGTCGCCGCGGGTAAACACTGCCGGATGCGGCGCGAGCGCCTTATCCGGCCTACGGGTCGTGCATCCGACAACACCGAATTTACAGGAACACAGAACATGCAAAACATTACTCAGTCCTGGTTTGTCCAGGGAATGATCAAAGCCACCACCGACGCCTGGCTGAAAGGCTGGGATGAGCGCAACGGCGGCAACCTGACGCTACGCCTGGATGACGCCGATATCGCACCATATCACGACAATTTCCACCAACAACCGCGCTATATCCCGCTCAGCCAGCCCATGCCTTTACTGGCAAATACACCGTTTATTGTCACCGGCTCGGGCAAATTCTTCCGTAACGTCCAGCTTGATCCTGCGGCTAACTTAGGCATCGTAAAAGTCGACAGCGACGGCGCGGGCTACCACATTCTTTGGGGGTTAACCAACGAAGCCGTCCCCACTTCCGAACTTCCGGCTCACTTCCTTTCCCACTGCGAGCGCATTAAAGCCACCAACGGCAAAGATCGGGTGATCATGCACTGCCACGCCACCAACCTGATCGCCCTCACCTATGTACTTGAAAACGACACCGCGGTCTTCACTCGCCAACTGTGGGAAGGCAGCACCGAGTGTCTGGTGGTATTCCCGGATGGCGTTGGCATTTTGCCGTGGATGGTGCCCGGCACGGACGAAATCGGCCAGGCGACCGCACAAGAGATGCAAAAACATTCGCTGGTGTTGTGGCCCTTCCACGGCGTCTTCGGCAGCGGACCGACGCTGGATGAAACCTTCGGTTTAATCGACACCGCAGAAAAATCAGCACAAGTATTAGTGAAGGTTTATTCGATGGGCGGCATGAAACAGACCATCAGCCGTGAAGAGTTGATAGCGCTCGGCAAGCGTTTCGGCGTTACGCCACTCGCCAGTGCGCTGGCGCTGTAAGGAGCAAACATGATCCGCAAAGCCTTTGTCATGCAGGTAAACCCCGACGCCCACGAAGAGTATCAGCGTCGGCATAATCCCATCTGGCCAGAACTGGAAGCAGTGCTGAAATCTCACGGTGCGCATAACTACGCCATCTATCTCGACAAAGCGCGTAATCTGCTGTTTGCCATGGTAGAGATTGAATCTGAAGAACGCTGGAATGCGGTTGCCAGCACTGATGTTTGCCAACGTTGGTGGAAATATATGACCGATGTTATGCCCGCTAACCCGGATAACAGCCCGGTGAGTAGCGAGCTGCAAGAAGTGTTTTACCTGCCGTAATTGCCAAATGTGCCAGAGATGCCTCCGGCACAATATTTTAAATTTCGAATTGAAAAATTAAACATATTACATCTCCCGGTAAGTTATATTTCCCTGATACATTGTGAGTAAATCACAAAAATAATGAATAACCCATTAATGATTCATGTGGTTTATTTAAATAACCATTATGTGCATTACTCCGCAAATCTGACCTTTCACTCTGTCTCAAATTGTCATTGTTTACCGACATATCGCCTCTCATCACTTAATCGCTCCACCATTACAATTGATTAAAATATATTTTATGGAGTCCGATTAATGGCAGCTCTTACTGCAAGCTGTATTGACCTGAATATTCAGGGCAATGGCGCTTATTCCGTTCTGAAGCAGTTGGCGACAATAGCGTTACAAAACGGTTTTATCACCGACTCACACCAGTTCCTGCAAACCCTGCTGCTGCGCGAAAAAATGCACTCTACTGGATTTGGTTCCGGTGTCGCCGTGCCGCACGGTAAAAGCGCCTGCGTTAAACAACCGTTCGTATTATTCGCCCGCAAAGCGCAGGCTATTGACTGGAAAGCCAGCGATGGCGAAGACGTCAATTGCTGGATCTGCCTCGGCGTGCCGCAAAGCGGCGAAGAGGATCAGGTCAAAATCATCGGCACACTGTGTCGCAAAATTATTCACAAGGAATTTATTCATCAACTGCAACAGGGCGATACCGACCAGGTGCTTGCCTTGTTAAATCAAACCCTCAGCTCATAAGGAAGTGGCGATGGAGTCATCCTTACGTATTGTCGCGATCACCAACTGCCCCGCCGGGATCGCTCACACCTACATGGTGGCGGAAGCCCTGGAACAGAAAGCCCGTTCTCTCGGTCATACCATAAAAGTGGAAACTCAAGGGTCCAGTGGCGTTGAAAACCGCTTATCCAGCGAAGAGATTGCCGCTGCCGATTACGTCATTCTCGCTACCGGGCGTGGCCTGAGCGGTGATGATCGCGCGCGGTTTGCCGGGAAGAAAGTTTATGAGATTGCCATCTCCCAGGCGTTGAAAAATATCGACCAGATTTTCAGCGAATTACCGACAAACTCGCAGCTTTTTGCCGCAGATAGCGGCGTGAAGCTTGGCAAACAGGAAGTGCAAAGCGGTAGCGTGATGAGCCACCTGATAGCGGGCGTCTCTGCGGCGCTGCCGTTTGTCATCGGCGGTGGTATCCTGGTGGCGCTTGCCAACATGCTGGTGCAGTTCGGTTTGCCGTATACCGATATGTCGAAAGGCGCGCCGTCGTTTACCTGGGTAGTTGAATCCATCGGTTACCTTGGCTTCACCTTTATGATCCCCATCATGGGCGCTTATATTGCCTCGTCGATTGCCGATAAACCGGCTTTCGCTCCGGCGTTTCTGGTTTGCTATCTGGCGAACGACAAAGCGCTGCTCGGCACCCAGTCGGGTGCGGGATTCCTCGGCGCGGTGGTGCTGGGGCTGGCGATTGGCTATTTCGTCTTCTGGTTCCGCAAAGTGCGCCTTGGCAAAGCATTACAACCGCTGCTCGGTTCAATGCTGATCCCGTTCGTTACTCTGCTGGTTTTCGGCGTGCTCACTTACTACGTTATCGGGCCGGTGATGTCCGACCTCATGGGCGGGCTGCTCCACTTCCTGAATACCATTCCTCCATCAATGAAGTTTGCGGCAGCGTTTCTGGTCGGTGCGATGCTGGCGTTCGATATGGGCGGCCCCATCAATAAAACCGCCTGGTTCTTCTGCTTCTCACTGCTGGAAAAACACATTTATGACTGGTACGCCATCGTCGGCGTTGTCGCGCTGATGCCGCCCGTCGCGGCGGGTCTTGCGACGTTCATTGCGCCCAAACTGTTTACCCGACAGGAAAAAGAGGCTGCCAGTAGTGCCATTGTGGTCGGTGCCACAGTCGCAACCGAACCGGCTATTCCTTACGCTCTGGCAGCTCCGTTGCCGATGATTACCGCCAATACGCTGGCGGGCGGCATTACCGGCGTGCTGGTGATCGCTTTCGGAATCAAACGTCTGGCACCTGGTTTGGGTATCTTTGACCCGCTGATCGGCCTGATGTCGCCGGTGGGTTCGTTTTATCTGGTGCTGGCGATTGGCCTCGCGCTGAACATTTCATTCATTATCGTCCTGAAAGGATTGTGGTTACGCCGCAAAGCGAAAGCCGCGCAACAGGAGCTTGTCCATGAACATTGAGTTACTGCAACAGTTGTGCGAAGCCAGCGCCGTCAGCGGCGATGAACAGGAAGTTCGCGACATTCTGATAAACACGCTGGAACCTTGCGTGAATGAAATCACCTTCGATGGTCTGGGCAGCTTTGTTGCCCGTAAGGGGAATAAAGGTCCAAAAGTTGCCGTTGTCGGACATATGGATGAAGTCGGCTTTATGGTCACCCACATCGACGAGAGCGGTTTTCTGCGTTTTACCACCATTGGCGGCTGGTGGAATCAGTCGATGCTCAACCACCGGGTAACCATACGCACACACAAGGGAGTGAAAATCCCTGGTGTGATTGGTTCCGTCGCGCCTCATGCGTTAACGGAAAAGCAAAAGCAACAACCGCTGTCATTTGATGAGATGTTCATTGATATTGGCGCGAACAGTCGCGAAGAGGTGGAAAAGCGCGGCGTGGAAATTGGTAATTTTATTAGCCCGGAAGCCAATTTTGCCTGCTGGGGCGAAGATAAAGTGGTCGGCAAGGCGTTGGATAACCGCATCGGCTGCGCAATGATGGCTGAACTATTGCAGACGGTGAATAATCCCGAAATTACGCTGTATGGCGTTGGCAGTGTGGAAGAAGAAGTTGGGCTACGCGGGGCGCAAACCTCGGCGGAACACATTAAACCGGACGTCGTGATCGTGTTGGATACCGCCGTAGCGGGCGATGTTCCGGGCATTGATAACATTAAATACCCGCTGAAACTGGGCCAGGGGCCGGGGCTGATGCTGTTTGACAAGCGCTACTTCCCCAACCAGAAACTGGTAGCAGCGTTAAAAAGCTGTGCCGCACATAACGATTTACCGCTGCAATTTTCCACCATGAAAACCGGTGCGACGGATGGCGGGCGCTACAACGTGATGGGCGGCGGGCGTCCGGTTGTCGCGCTGTGTCTGCCAACTCGTTATCTGCACGCCAACAGCGGTATGATTTCAAAAGCCGATTACGAAGCTCTGCTCACGCTGATACGGGGTTTTCTGACGACCTTAACTGCGGAGAAAGTCAACGCGTTTAGCCAGTTCCGTCAGGTGGATTAATGCTAAACGAACGCCAGTTAAAGATTGTCGATCTGCTGGAGCAACAGCCGCGCACGCCTGGCGAGCTGGCGCAACAGACTGGCGTTTCAGGCAGGACCATCCTGCGTGATATTGACTATCTCAACTTCACCCTTAACGGCAAAGCCCGCATTTTCGCCAGTGGCAGTGCGGGCTATCAGCTGGAAATCTTCGAGCGCCGCAGCTTTTTTCAGTTGCTGCAAAAGCACGATAACGACGATCGGCTGCTGGCGCTGTTATTACTGAATACTTTCACTCCCCGTGCGCAACTCGCCTCGGCGCTTAATTTGCCAGAAACGTGGGTAGCAGAGCGTCTGCCCCGGTTAAAACAGCGTTATGAACGCACTTGTTGCCTGGCCAGCCGCCCTGGTTTGGGCCATTTCATTGATGAGACAGAAGAGAAACGCGTTATCTTGCTGGCGAACTTGCTGCGCAAAGATCCGTTTTTAATTCCGCTGGCGGGCATAACACGAGACAACCTTCAGCATTTATCCACGGCCTGCGACAACCAACACCGCTGGCCGCTCATGCAGGGTGATTATCTCTCCAGCCTGATTCTGGCGATTTACGCCCTGCGTAATCAACTGACCGATGAGTGGCCGCAATATCCCGGTGACGAGATAAAACAAATCGTTGAACATAGCGGTCTGTTTCTTGGTGATAACGCTGTAAGAACCCTGACGGGTTTGATAGAGAAACAGCATCAGCAAGCGCAGGTAATTTCAGCCGATAATGTGCAGGGGTTGCTGCAAAGGGTGCCGGGCATCGCGTCATTGAATATTATTGATGCGCAGCTGGTTGAGAATATTACCGGGCATTTATTACGTTGCCTTGCCGCACCAGTGTGGATTGCTGAGCACCGCCAGAGCAGCATGAATAACCTGAAAGCCGCCTGGCCTGCGGCCTTTGATATGAGTCTGCACTTTATTACGCTACTGCGTGAACAGCTCGATATTCCCCTTTTCGACAGCGATCTGATCGGTTTGTATTTTGCCTGTGCGCTGGAGCGGCATCAAAACGAACGCCAGCCGATCATTTTGCTCTCGGACCAGAACGCGATTGCCACTATTAATCAGCTCGCCATTGAGCGCGATGTTTTAAATTGTCGGGTAATTATTGCCCGTAGCTTAAGCGAACTTGTTGCCATTCGCGAAGAGATTGAGCCGTTATTGATCATTAACAACAGCCATTATTTACTGGATGACGCGGTAAATAATTACATCACCGTAAAAAATATCATTACGGCTGCCGGTATCGAACAAATAAAACATTTTCTGGCGACGGCATTTATTCGCCAACAGCCGGAGCGTTTTTTCTCTGCCCCCGGAAGTTTTCATTATTCGAATGTACGCGGTGAAAGCTGGCAACATATTACCCGGCAAATTTGTGCGCAATTAGTCGCACAACACCATATTACCGCCGATGAAGCACAACGCATCATCGCCCGCGAAGGCGAAGGTGAAAACCTGATTGTTAATCGCCTCGCCATCCCACATTGCTGGAGCGAACAGGAACGACGTTTTCGTGGATTTTTTATTACCCTCGCCCAACCAGTTGAGGTGAATAACGAAGTCATTAACCATGTCTTGATCGCCTGCGCCGCCGCCGATGCGCGTCATGAGCTAAAAATATTTAGCTATCTGGCAAGCATATTGTGTCAGCATCCGGCGGAGATTATTGCCGGGTTAACAGGATATGAGGCATTTATGGAGTTACTTCACAAGGGGTGAACTGTGTCGGATGCGCCGCATCCGACACTGCATTTATCATCAAAAACGTTTAACGCAGGCTATTATAGTCATCAACCATTTCGTTGTACTCGCGTAATGCTCTCGGGAAAGAGTCTTCGACCATCCAGCTTGAGTTTGCGTCCTGAAGTTGCTCTTTATCCCAGTCAGAGTACGGGACTTTATCTCTGATGCGGCGAACGTATTTTTTAGCCTCGAGTTGATACTGGCCTGCCGAATTAATAAACGAGAAATTCATGCCGCCTTTATCCGCTTCTTTGGCCTGCGCCACTAGCGTTTCCAGTTCAGACACTTTCTTCATTGCCGCTTCTGCATCAAACTTATCTTGCGATATCAGGTTATTAATTTGTTTCGCTGAAATCATGACTGCCAGAGAGTAGTAGTGGAATGTTTTCCCTTCTCTTTCTTCAATATTTTTCAGTTCCGCAAGCTGACGCTTATCATTAATTTCCTGAATCGCCGCATGATAAGATTCGGCTACAGGTTCAAAGGCTTCCAGATTTTTTAAGAATGTCTGGTGCAGCGTTTTCCCTTTCGCAAACGCATCGTCTTTATAATTTTCCTGGGTGTAATATTTATCCATTTCGTTAATGGTATTACCCAACGCCACGGCAGCATCGATATAACTCACCGCCACGCCATCAATTGGTTGCAGCGCAGGCGTTAACGCCACAGCACTTTTTACGCCTTTTTCACACTCAGCGAGGTTGGATTCACTAATGCCGTAGATGCCATAAACAGTACGCTCTTCACCGGTAGGCCCCTGTTTAAAATCTTTCAGCCAGTCAGCATAACGCGCCAGACTGCGCTGTACCGGGATCTGTAACTTGTTGTAGCACTTGATATAGACATCCATTTTTTCGTCGAAAACCGCTTGTTCATCGACCACCGGTTGCGCAGGTGTTTCAGGTTTAGCTTCTGCTTTTGCAACGGGAGCTTCAGTAGGTTTCGCTTCAGGAGCTGGTGCGGCAGGTTGACTATTGGCAGGCGGGAGCGTTTCTGTTTCGGCTTTTTTATCATCACAACCCGTCAGACCGAGGGACATGATGGCGACTATAATAGCGGAAGATAATAAATTCCTTTTCATTTAATTGCCTTATAAATATATAGATAAGAGAGTGAACATAATAAATGAAAAAAGAAAACGCCACTACACGCATTTTGTTTATAAATAAAATAATAAAATTCACGAAATGAATAAGTCCTGCAATTTAATATATTTCGCAGGACTTATTTTAATTAATTGCTCAAACGCTGCGGATGGGTATAAACCGTTGCCCGACCCGGTTTACAAAAACCTACCAGTGTCAGATTACAGCGCTCAGCCACTTCTACAGCAAGCGTGGTCGCGGCAGACACCGCAAACAAAATCTCTACGCCGCACATCGCCGACTTTTGCACCATTTCATAACTGGCACGACTGGAAACCAGTACCGCACCTTGCTGCCAGCTTTCCCCTTCTTGTGACCGGCGGCCTAACAGTTTGTCCAGCGCCACATGGCGACCCACGTCTTCATGCCCGCCGACCAGTTCGCCAGATGGCAACATCCAGGCAGCGGCGTGAGTACAACCAGTCAGTTGCCCCACTGGCTGAAAATCGTTGAGATGACGTAATGCATCATCCAGTTTGTTGAGATCAAACGTCTGGGTGAACGGTAGCGGCTGCACCGGTTTTCCGATGTCATTAAGTTGCTCCACGCCGCATACGCCACAGCCCGTACGTCCCGCCAGCGCCCGGCGGCGCTCCTTCAACCCCATAAAGCGGCGGCTGGAAAGCTCAATTTGTACTTCAAGACCATTACAGGAAGGAACGACATCCATGCCGAAGATATCGCGCGGACTTTCGATAATCCCCTCGGAAAGCGAAAAACCGAGCGCAAAGTACTCAAGGTCTTTGGGCGACGCCATCATCACCACATGCGAAATGCCGTTGTAGACCAGCGCAACGGGAACTTCTTCCGCGACCTCATCTAACCGTGGGTGTTGTAAATCATCACGCCGCCATAACTCAATTTGACGAACACCTGTGATATTTGTCACATTTTCGATTTCTTTTCGCTGTGTTTTTTTCACTTTCTCTTAACCAGATAAGAACACACACACCAACATTATGGTATTCTGTTACAAACCCTTCCTGGATGGAGGGAAATTGAGCCAATTCTGGACCTTTGCGGCCCCTTCCGCAAAGAAAAATAACTCCCACTCCCTGCACACGCAGCAAGCGAATGTAAATGGGACGTGACAATGTCGAAACAAGGAGCAATCCATGCAGGTCAGCAGAAGGCAGTTCTTTAAGATCTGCGCTGGCGGTATGGCAGGCACCACGGCAGCGGCACTGGGTTTTGCACCCAGCGTAGCACTCGCGGAAACCCGGCAGTATAAACTGCTGCGCACCCGCGAAACCCGTAATACCTGCACCTATTGTTCCGTAGGCTGTGGGCTGTTGATGTACAGCCTCGGTGACGGAGCAAAAAACGCCAAAGCATCTATCTTCCATATCGAAGGCGATCCGGATCACCCGGTCAACCGCGGTGCACTTTGTCCGAAAGGCGCTGGCCTGGTGGATTTCATCCACTCCGAAAGCCGTCTGAAGTTTCCGGAATACCGTGCGCCAGGTTCTGATAAATGGCAGCAAATCAGTTGGGAAGAGGCGTTTGATCGCATCGCCAAACTGATGAAAGAAGACCGCGATGCTAACTACATTGCGCAAAACGCCGAAGGCGTGACTGTTAACCGCTGGCTCTCCACCGGGATGCTGTGTGCTTCCGCGTCGAGTAACGAAACCGGCTATTTAACGCAAAAATTCTCCCGCGCGCTGGGTATGCTCGCGGTCGACAACCAGGCGCGTGTCTGACACGGACCAACGGTAGCAAGTCTTGCTCCAACATTTGGTCGCGGTGCGATGACCAACCACTGGGTCGACATCAAGAACGCCAACCTCGTCGTGGTGATGGGCGGTAACGCCGCTGAAGCTCACCCGGTCGGGTTCCGCTGGGCGATGGAAGCCAAAATTCACAACGGCGCGAAGCTGATTGTGATCGATCCTCGCTTTACGCGTACGGCGGCGGTAGCTGACTACTATGCCCCTATTCGTTCCGGTACTGACATTGCTTTCCTGTCAGGCGTATTGCTGTACCTGCTGAACAATGAAAAATTCAACCGCGAATACACCGAAGCCTATACCAACGCCAGCCTGATCGTGCGTGAGGATTACGGCTTTGAAGATGGCCTGTTCACCGGCTACGACGCGGAAAAACGCAAGTACGATAAATCCTCCTGGACTTATGAACTGGACGAAAACGGCTTCGCCAAACGCGATACCACGCTGCAACATCCGCGCTGCGTGTGGAACTTGCTGAAACAGCACGTTTCCCGCTACACGCCAGATGTGGTTGAAAACATCTGTGGTACGCCAAAAGACGCGTTCCTGAAAGTCTGCGAATACATCGCAGAAACCAGTGCTCACGATAAAACTGCCTCGTTCCTGTATGCCCTCGGCTGGACGCAACACTCCGTTGGTGCGCAAAACATTCGTACGATGGCGATGATCCAGCTGCTGCTCGGCAATATGGGGATGGCAGGCGGCGGCGTTAACGCCCTGCGCGGTCACTCCAATATTCAGGGGCTGACGGACCTGGGGCTGCTGTCGCAGAGCCTGCCAGGTTACATGACGCTGCCAAGCGAGAAGCAGACCGATCTGCAAACCTACCTTACCGCCAACACGCCAAAACCGCTGCTGGAAGGCCAGGTAAACTACTGGGGCAACTACCCGAAATTCTTCGTCTCAATGATGAAGGCCTTCTTTGGTGATAAAGCGACGGCGGAAAATAGCTGGGGCTTTGACTGGTTGCCGAAGTGGGATAAAGGCTACGACGTCCTGCAATACTTCGAGATGATGAAAGAGGGCAAGGTCAATGGCTATATCTGCCAGGGCTTTAACCCTGTTGCCTCATTCCCGAACAAAAACAAAGTGATCGGTTGTCTGTCGAAACTGAAGTTCCTCGTCACCATCGACCCACTGAACACTGAAACCTCTAACTTCTGGCAGAACCACGGTGAGCTGAACGAAGTTGACTCGTCGAAGATCCAGACCGAAGTGTTCCGTCTGCCATCGACCTGCTTCGCGGAAGAGAACGGTTCTATCGTTAACTCAGGTCGCTGGTTACAGTGGCACTGGAAAGGTGCGGACGCCCCGGGGATTGCGCTGACTGACGGCGAGATCCTCTCCGGTATCTTCCTGCGCTTGCGCAAGATGTATGCCGAACAGGGTGGCGCGAACCCGGACCAGGTGCTGAACATGACATGGAACTACGCCATTCCGCATGAGCCATCTTCAGAAGAAGTGGCGATGGAGAGCAACGGTAAGGCGCTGGCCGATATTACCGATCCGGCAACCGGTGCGGTTATCGTCAAGAAAGGCCAACAACTTAGTTCGTTCGCCCAATTGCGCGATGACGGTACAACCTCCTGTGGCTGCTGGATTTTCGCCGGTAGCTGGACGCCGGAAGGCAACCAGATGGCACGCCGTGATAACGCCGATCCGTCTGGCCTCGGTAACACGCTGGGCTGGGCATGGGCATGGCCGCTTAACCGCCGCATTCTGTATAACCGCGCCTCCGCAGATCCGCAGGGTAACCCGTGGGATCCGAAGCGTCAGTTGCTGAAATGGGACGGCACTAAGTGGACCGGCTGGGATATTCCGGACTACAGCGCAGCGCCTCCGGGTAGCGGCGTCGGGCCGTTTATCATGCAGCAGGAAGGCATGGGGCGTCTGTTTGCCCTCGATAAGATGGCGGAAGGTCCGTTCCCGGAACACTACGAGCCGTTTGAAACCGGCTGCACGTATCTTTAAAGACGACGCCGAAGCATTGGGTAAAGCCGATAAGTTCCCGTATGTCGGAACCACCTATCGTCTGACCGAGCACTTCCACTACTGGACCAAACACGCGCTGTTGAACGCGATTTTGCAGCCAGAGCAGTTTGTGGAAATCGGGGAGTCGCTGGCGAATAAACTTGGCATTGCCCAGGGCGATACCGTGAAAGTCTCCTCCAACCGTGGCTATATCAAAGCCAAAGCGGTGGTGACCAAACGTATTCGCACGCTGAAAGCGAACGGCAAAGATATCGATACCATCGGTATTCCGATTCACTGGGGCTATGAAGGCGTAGCTAAAAAAGGCTTTATTGCCAATACTTTAACGCCATTCGTTGGTGATGCGAACACGCAGACGCCGGAGTTTAAGTCCTTCCTTGTGAATGTGGAAAAGGTGTAACGGAGACGACATATGGCTTATCAATCTCAAGATATCATTCGTCGTTCCGCGACTAACGGTCTGACCCCCGCGCCTCAGGCGCGGGACTTCCAGGAAGAAGTGGCGAAACTCATCGACGTTACCACCTGTATCGGCTGTAAAGCCTGTCAGGTGGCGTGTTCAGAGTGGAACGACATTCGCGATACCGTCGGCAATAACATTGGGGTGTACGACAACCCCAATGATTTAAGCGCCAAATCGTGGACGGTAATGCGCTTCTCGGAAGTGGAGCAGAACGACAAACTGGAATGGCTGATCCGCAAAGACGGCTGTATGCACTGTTCCGATCCAGGCTGCCTGAAAGCGTGCCCGGCGGAAGGTGCAATTATTCAGTATGCCAACGGTATCGTCGACTTCCAGTCCGAGCAGTGCATTGGCTGCGGTTATTGCATTGCGGGCTGTCCGTTCGACATTCCGCGCCTCAACCCGGAAGACAACCGCGTCTACAAATGTACGCTGTGCGTTGACCGCGTGGTGGTTGGGCAAGAACCAGCCTGCGTGAAGACCTGCCCAACGGGCGCGATTCACTTCGGTACGAAAGAGTCGATGAAAACGCTGGCGAGCGAGCGCGTTGCTGAGCTGAAAACCCGCGGTTACGACAATGCGGGTCTGTACGATCCGGCAGGCGTCGGTGGTACACACGTCATGTACGTGCTGCACCATGCTGACAAGCCAAATCTGTATCATGGCTTGCCGGAGAACCCGGAAATCAGCGAAACCGTGAAATTCTGGAAAGGCATCTGGAAACCGCTCGCGGCTGTTGGCTTTGCGGCTACCTTTGCGGCCAGTATCTTCCACTACGTGGGTGTCGGTCCGAACCGTGCGGATGAGGAAGAGAATAATCTGCACGAAGAGAAAGACGAGGAGCGCAAATGAAACGACGTGACACCATCGTGCGCTACACCGCGCCGGAACGTATCAACCACTGGATCACCGCCTTCTGCTTCATCCTGGCGGCGGTGAGCGGGCTGGGCTTTTTGTTCCCGTCCTTCAACTGGTTGATGCAAATCATGGGCACACCGCAGCTGGCGCGAATTCTGCACCCGTTTGTCGGCGTGGTTATGTTTGCCTCGTTCATCATCATGTTTTTCCGTTACTGGCATCACAACCTAATCAATCGGGATGATATCTTTTGGGCGAAGAATATTCGTAAGATCGTCGTCAACGAGGAAGTAGGTGACACCGGGCGTTATAACTTCGGTCAGAAATGCGTTTTCTGGGCGGCGATTATTTTCCTGGTTCTGCTGCTGGTGAGCGGCGTGATTATCTGGCGTCCTTATTTTGCGCCTGCTTTCTCAATCCCGGTGATCCGATTCGCGTTAATGCTGCATTCATTTGCCGCAGTGGCGTTAATTGTGGTTATCATGGTGCATATCTACGCCGCCCTTTGGGTGAAAGGCACGATTACCGCCATGGTGGAAGGATGGGTTACCAGCGCCTGGGCGAAGAAACATCACCCGCGCTGGTACCGTGAGGTCCGCAAGACAACGGAAAAGAAAGCTGAATGAGTATTCGCATAATCCCGCAAGATGAGCGGGGTTCAAGCGAGAAACGTACGGCGGATATGATTCCGCCGTTATTGTTCCCTCGGCTCAAGAATTTATACAACCGCCGCGCCGAGCGTCTGCGCGAGCTGGCAGAAAATAATCCTCTGGGTGATTACCTGCGCTTTGCTGCGCTTATCGCCCACGCCCAGGAAGTGGTGCTGTACGACCATCCGCTGGAGATGGATCTGACTGCGCGCATTAAAGAAGCCAGCGCACAAGGCAAGCCCCCGCTGGATATTCACGTTCTGCCGCGTGATAAGCACTGGCAAAAGCTGCTGATGGCGCTGATTGCTGAGCTGAAACCTGAAATGAGCGGCCCGGCGCTGGCAGTGATTGAGAATCTGGAGAAGGCATCGACTCAGGAGCTGGAAGATATGGCCAGCGCGCTGTTTGCCTCTGATTTCTCGTCCGTCAGCAGCGATAAAGCGCCGTTTATCTGGGCTGCCCTGTCGCTCTACTGGGCGCAGATGGCCAATCTGATCCCCGGCAAAGCCCGAGCTGAATAAGGCGAGCAACGTCAATATTGCACGGTTTGTGGTTCTATGCCGGTGTCCAGCATGGTGCAAATTGGCACCACTCAGGGGCTACGTTACCTGCACTGCAACCTGTGTGAAACTGAATGGCACGTAGTGCGCGTAAAATGCAGCAACTGCGAGCAGAGCGGCAAACTGCATTACTGGTCGCTGGATGACGAACAGGCCGCGATTAAAGCCGAAAGCTGCGATGACTGCGACACTTACCTGAAAATTCTCTATCAGGAAAAAGATCCAAAAATCGAAGCCGTAGCAGATGACCTCGCCTCTCTGGTACTGGACGCACGAATGGAGCAAGAAGGCTATGCCCGCAGTTCCATCAACCCGTTCCTGTTTCCGGGTGAAGGAGAGTAATCTCTGACGTTTTCCGGGTGGCGCAGGTCGCCCGGATTACAGCTCATAGGGTGTGACGACACCATCTCTCGTATTCCGCGTTACCACCTCAAGCTATGCCGCCAGTGCCGGTTTGGCCTCAATTTACCCACCACCACATCAATAAGGTTATGGGCATGAGACTGATGACAAGCGTAAGATTGCCTAATGCGCTGCGCTTATCAGGCCTACCAATAAACTGCAATACATTGAATTTATACGACTTTGTAGGCCGGATAAGGCGTTCACGCCGCATCCGGCATGAACAACGCGCACGTTGTCAGCAATC
>ENA-UOJC01002298-UOJC01002298.1-human-gut-metagenome-genome-assembly--contig:-C104-NODE-2298-length-21295-cov-4.709463_pt1 | contig 21295 bp, 13 predicted proteins | sample MGYA00242339_ERZ723886 | MGnify/ENA metagenome assembly ERZ723886 | reverse complement strand
CACTTTTTCCGGGCCGCAATCTTTTTTTAATGATATGATTTTATTTGGTTTCTCACCCATGACGATGGCGGCGACTTTGCACTCTTTATCCTGGGCCGCCAGGGTTTGATTGAGCAGGCTTACCGCGTCAGGATAGCGATCGACGTTAAGCCACCACACGCCCCCGACGGGCATATGACAGACCTCGTCCCATAATGATGAAATACCTAAAGTATAAACGATATTCACGTCGTTCCTCGTCAGCCCTGATTCATACTGGATCAGTTTACTAGCGAAAGCGTCAGAGTAAACCTAACATTGAATTTAAAGGGTATCAGTTTTAGCATATATAGGTGAGTTAAGACTGAGCCTATTATACATCGGGTTTTATTTATGTGTTTTTTTGAATGGACAGCGAAATGCCGGGAAAAGAGCCTTCAGTACCCTCAGATGCAACGCTGGGTTATACCTTTCAAAATGATTTCCTGGCGTTAAGCCGGGCATTTTCCCTGCCCGAAATTGATTACCACGACATTTCCCGGCGCGAGCAGTTAGCCGCGGCGCTGAAACGCTGGCCACTATTGGCGGAACTCGCAGAGAAAAAGTAAGGACGCCGTCGATGGCTATTCTTGGATTACAGGGTATCCGCGGTGGCGTGGGCACCACGTCGATTACCGCCGCGCTCGCCTGGGCATTACAGCTCCTCGGGGAAACGGTTCTGGCGATCGACGCCAGCCCGGATAATATGCTGCGCTATTTTTTCAACGTTGATGCGAGGCATCGCGACGGTTGGGCACGTTCGTTAATTGACGGAGGCGACTGGCGCGACGCCGGCATCCGTTATACCTCGCATATTGATATTTTGCCTTTTGGTCTGCTTTCGCCCGCTGAAAGAGAGAACGTTGATAAGCTCTATCCGATGCTGGAATCTTTTGTCGGCATGGTGGAGAAGCTGGAGCAGCAGGGTGATCATCGCTGGCTGCTGCTGGATTTACCGGAAGGTTATTCCCCGCTGACGCGTTCACTGCTTAGCGCCTGCGATCGCACGCTGGTGGTGGTGCATCCGGACGGCAACAGCCATATTCGCCTGCATCAACAGGCGCTGCCGGCAAAAGGCGATATTCTGATTAACGATCTGCGCGTCGGCAGCCAGCTACAGGAAGATTTATACCAGCTGTGGCTGGAGAGCCAGCGCCGTATTTTGCCGGTCACGGTCCATCGTGATGAGGCGATGGCGGAGTGTCTGGCGGCGAAGCAGCCGCTCGGGGAATATCGTTCTGATTCGCTGGCCGCCGAAGAGATCCTGACCCTCGCCAACTGGTGTTTGCTGCACTATTCCGGCAAGGGGGCGCAATGATGCGCCTGAGTACCCTGCTACTGGCGCCGCCGGTCGCGGAACGTCTGAGCGAACGCTACAGCGATTATCGCCGCCACGGCGCATCGTGGCTGTCCGCATCGCTGGGCTGCCTGTGGGCGTCATTGGTCTGGGCGCTGATGCCGCTGGAAACACCGCGCTGGCAGGCGATTCTGAACAACCATCATGACTACTTCCCGCATATTAATCCCCATCGCCCGCGGCTGCTGGATCCGCTGCGCTATCTGCTGCAGTCCCTGTGGCTGCTGGTGACGCATGTACCCGGGGCGGATAAAAAGGCGAACTGGCGTTCGTTTGCCGCCATCAAAGGGGTTCACGGGCGCTATACCCAGTGGCTGGATACGCTTCCCGAACGGACGAACAGCCGCACAGCCCATCTGAATAAACACAAAGAGCTGGCGCACGTCAGTCCGAAACTGCGCAAGGCGATTCTTGGCGTGGTCGTCACTTTCTCGCTGGTGCTGTCGCTGCTGTGTATTACCCAGCCCTTTAACCCGCTTTCACAGTTTATTTTCCTGATGTTGCTGTGGGGCGTGGCGCTGCTGGTACGCCGTATTCCCGGCCGTTTTTCGGCCCTGATGCTAATTGTCCTCTCGCTGACCGTCTCCTGCCGCTACATCTGGTGGCGCTATACCTCGACGCTGAACTGGGACGATCCTGTCAGCCTGGTGTGCGGCATTGTGCTGCTGTTTGCTGAAACCTATGCCTGGCTGGTGCTGGTGCTGGGCTATTTCCAGGTGATATGGCCATTGAATCGCCAGCCGGTTCCGTTACCTAAAGATATGGCCGAATGGCCGACGGTGGATATTTTCGTTCCCACCTACAACGAAGATCTTAACGTGGTGAAAAACACCATTTATGCCTCGCAAGGTATCGACTGGCCGAAAGATAAGCTCAATATCTGGATCCTCGATGACGGCGGGCGCGAAGAGTTTCGTCAGTTCGCCAAAGACGTCGGCGTGCATTACATCGCCCGCACCACCCACGAGCATGCCAAAGCCGGGAATATCAACAACGCGCTGAAGTACGCCAAAGGCGAATTTGTGTCGATCTTCGACTGCGACCACGTGCCGACACGCTCCTTCCTGCAGATGACCATGGGGTGGTTCCTGAAAGAGAAAGAGCTGGCGATGATGCAGACGCCGCACCATTTCTTCTCGCCCGACCCGTTTGAACGCAACCTGGGACGTTTCAGGAAAACGCCGAACGAGGGGACCCTGTTTTACGGTCTGGTGCAGGATGGTAACGATATGTGGGACGCCACCTTCTTCTGCGGATCCTGCGCGGTCATTCGTCGTGCCCCGCTGGATGAGATTGGCGGTATCGCTGTGGAAACGGTGACCGAGGATGCCCACACCTCCCTGCGTCTGCACCGTCGCGGCTACACGTCCGCCTATATGCGTATTCCGCAGGCCGCGGGCCTGGCGACCGAAAGCCTTTCGGCGCATATTGGCCAGCGTATTCGCTGGGCGCGTGGCATGGTGCAGATATTCCGCCTCGATAACCCCTTGTTTGGTAAAGGGCTTAAGTTTGCGCAGCGGCTCTGTTACGTCAATGCGATGATGCACTTTTTATCCGGCATTCCCCGGCTGATTTTCCTCGTCGCGCCGTTGGCATTTTTACTGCTGCACGCCTATATCATCTATGCGCCGGCGCTGATGATCGCGCTCTTCGTCTTGCCGCATATGATTCATGCGAGCCTGACGAACTCGAAGATTCAGGGCAAATATCGCCACTCTTTCTGGAGCGAAATCTACGAAACGACGCTGGCCTGGTATATCGCGCCACCGACCTTTGTCGCGCTGATTAACCCGCATAAAGGGAAGTTCAACGTGACGGCGAAAGGGGGACTGGTGGAAGACGAATATGTCGACTGGGTCATTTCCCGTCCCTATATCTATCTGGTGCTGCTGAACCTGGTGGGCGTGGCGGCGGGGATCTGGCGTCACCTCTACGGCCCGGAAAATGAGATCCTGACCGTTTGGGTCAGCATCGTCTGGGTGTTCTATAACCTGATTATCCTTGGCGGCGCGGTGGCGGTGTCGGTGGAAAGTAAACAGGTCCGTCGCTCGCATCGCGTCGAAATGAGCATGCCGGCGGCAATTGCGCGCGAAGATGGCCACCTGTTCTCCTGTACCGTACATGACTATTCCGATGGCGGGCTGGGGATCAAAATTCACGGTAAGGCGCAGGTGCTGGAAGGGCAAAAGGTGAATCTGCTGCTCAAACGCGGACAGCAGGAATATGCCTTCCCGGTCCGGGTTGCGCGCGTGAATGGCAGCGAAGTCGGTTTGCAGCTGATGCCGTTGACCAATCAACAACATATTGATTTTGTACAGTGTACGTTTGCCCGTGCTGATACGTGGGCGCTTTGGCAGGATAGCTTCCCGGAAGATAAACCGATGGAAAGCCTGCTGGATATCCTGAAGCTGGGGTTCCGTGGATATCGTCACCTGGCGGAGTTCTCGCCGCCGTCGGTGAAGGTTATTTTCCGCTCGCTCACCATGCTGGTTGCCTGGATAGTCTCGTTTGTTCCCCGTCGGCCTGAACGTGCCGCGGCGATACTCTCTTCAGAACCAGAAATGGCTCAACAATGATGATAATGCGATGAAAAGAAAACTCTCCTTGATTTGTGCAGTGGCAGTGGGAATGGCTGGTTGGTCATCCTTCGCCTCTTTTGCGGCGCCGGCGACAGCTGTGGCTGCGGCGCCAGCGCCTGCGGCGACGGACCCGCTAGCCGGGGGCCTGACGGCTCCGGCCCCGGTCATTGCCGACAGCCAGCCGACGGCAACCCTTGCCGCGCCGCCGGCGCCTGCGGTGGTCATGGAGAATGTTCCGTCCCGCGACGTGAAGCTCTCTTTCGCCAGTATCGCCCCGGCTCCGGGCAGTATGATACTGCGCGGGGCGCATCCCGACGGCTCGGTAGAGTTTGGTATGCGCAGCGATGAGGTCGTGACGAAAGCCCTGCTGAATCTCGACTATACGCCGTCCCCTTCGCTGCTGCCGGTGCAGTCGCAGCTGAAGGTGTACCTCAATGATGAGCTGATGGGCGTCCTGCCGGTTACCAAAGAGCAGCTGGGTAAAAAAGTCAGCGCGCAGATCCCTATCGATCCCCTGTATATCACCGACTTTAACCGCGTGCGTCTGGTGTTCGTCGGCCATTATCGCGATGTGTGTGAGAACCCGGCCAGCAGTACGTTATGGCTGGACGTCGGGCGTGACAGTAACCTGGACCTGACCTATCAGGCGCTGGCGGTGCGTAACGATCTGTCCCATTTCCCGGTGCCGTTCTACGATCCCCGGGACAACCGTTCGCTGACGCTGCCGATGGTTTTCGCCTCCTCACCGGATGCGCAGCAGCAGCAGGCGGCGGCGATTGTGGCCTCCTGGTTCGGCAGCAAAGCCGGCTGGCGCGGCCAGGCGTTCCCGGTACTGTTTAACAAACTGCCGGATCGCAACGCCATCGTGTTTGCGACCAACGATAAGCGCCCGGACTTCCTGCGTGAACATCCGCCGGTGAAGGCGCCGACCATCGAAATGATTAACCATCCGGACAACCCTTACGTCAAGCTGCTGGTGGTCTTTGGGCGCGATGACAAAGACCTGCTGCTGGCCGCGAGGGGGATTGCGCAGGGCAATATTCTGTTCCGCGGCAGCAGCGTCGTGGTCGACGATGTCAAAGAGCTGCAGGCGCGCAAACCGTATGACGCGCCGAACTGGGTGCGTACCGATCGTGAAGTCACCTTCGGCGAATTGAAAACCTACGAACAGCAGCTGCAGTCCAGCGGTCTGGTGCCGGATTCCATTAACGTGGCGCTGAGTCTGCCGCCGGATCTCTATTTGCTGCGTGCCAACGGCATCGACATGAGGCTGAACTATCGCTACACCATGCCGCCGATCAAAGACAGTTCGCGCATGGATATCAGCCTCAACGACCAGTTCCTGCAATCCTTCAGCCTGAACAGCTCTCAGGACGTGAATAAATTGATATTGCGTCTGCCGGTGCTGCAGGGGCTGCTGGATGGTAAGACGAACGTCAGTATCCCGGCGCTGCGCCTCGGGGCGATGAACCAGCTGCGTTTTGATTTCCAGTACATGAACCCGATGCCGGGCGGCTCTATCGATAACTGTATTACCTTCCAGCCGGTACAGAACCACGTGGTGATTGGTGACGATTCAACCATCGACTTCTCGAAGTATTACCACTTTATTGCCATGCCGGATCTGCGCGTGTTTGCCAATGCGGGCTTCCCGTATAGCCGGATGGCCGATCTTGCTGACACGCTGATTGTGGTGCCACCCGCACCGACTGAGGGTCAGGTGGCGACGCTGCTGGAATCCGTTGGCGGTATCGGCGCGCAGACTGGTCTGGCGGCTATCAATGTGCAGGTCACCGATGATGGCAGCAAAATTAAGGATAAAGACGCCGACCTGCTGTTGATTGGCGCGATTCCGCCAACGCTGAAAGATGAGACCAAAATTAGCCTGCTGGTCGATGCGACAAAGAGCTGGGTGAAGATGCCGATGCGCCATTACGATCTGCCGAGCATCTATCCGGATGATGAGGCCAGAACGCCCAATACGCGCACGGATATCACCTCCTCCGGGCCAATGGCGGCCATTATCAGCTTCCAGTCGCCGTATTACGATCAACGCAGCGTCGTGGCGCTGCTGGCGGACAGCCCACGCGGTAACGAGCTGTTGAACGGTGCGCTGAACGACAGCGGCAAGCGGGCGGCGATGTTTGGTTCCGCTGCGGTGAGTCGTGAATCCGGAGTGAACAGCCTGCGGGTGGGCGACGTCTATTATGTCGGACACCTGCCGTGGTTTGAACGAATCTGGTTTGCGCTGTCCAGCCACCCGGTGCTGCTGGCCATTCTGGCTGCGGTGAGCATTGTGCTTCTGGCCTGGGTGCTGTGGCGCATGCTGCGTATTGTCAGCCGTCGTCGTCTCCACCTTGATGATGAGTAAGCGATGATGAACCCGATTCGCGGAGTCATCCTGTCGGTTCTGATGCTGGCGGCGGCACAGGTAAGCGCCGCCTGCCAGTGGCCGGCCTGGGAGCAATTTAAAAAAGAGTATGTGAGTACCGAAGGGCGGGTGGTTGATCCCGCCGATTCGCGAAAAATCACCACCTCCGAAGGGCAAAGCTACGCCTTGTTCTTCGCGCTGGCGGCAAACGATCGCGACGCTTTCGGCAAGCTGTTCCAGTGGACCCAGAACAACCTGGCGGCGGGCGATCTGCGTGCGCACCTGCCGGGCTGGCTGTGGGGCAAAAAGAGCGATGAGGAGTGGACGCTGCTGGACAGCAACTCCGCGTCCGACTCCGATTTATGGATAGCCTGGTCGCTGCTGGAAGCCGGGCGGTTGTGGCAGATGCCGCAGTACACCGAGGTGGGCAAGGCGCTCTTGTCACGTATCGCCGATGAAGAAGTGACGGATGTGCCGGGTTTCGGACCGATGGTGCTCCCCGGTAAAGTTGGCTTTGTCGACGATAAAGGCTGGCGCTTTAACCCCAGCTACCTTCCGCCACAGCTTGCCAGCTACTTCAGCCGGTTTGGCGCCCCGTGGCCGAAACTGCGCGACAGCAACCTGCGTTTTCTGCTGGAGACGGCGCCCAAAGGTTTTTCTCCTGACTGGGTGCGTTACGAAAAAGGACAAGGCTGGCAGCTGAATGCGGACAAACCGATAATCGGCAGCTACGACGCGATTCGCGTCTATCTGTGGGTCGGGATGCTGGATGATGGGGATAAACAGAAAGCGCGACTGCTGGCGCGTTTTAAACCGATGGAAGCGCAGACGATTCGCCAGGGCGTACCGCCGGAAAAAGCGAATATCGCAACCGGGAAAACGACCGGCAACGGCCCGGTCGGATTTTCAGCGTCGATGCTGCCGTTTTTACAAAATGACGACGCCCGGGCGATACAGCGCCAGCGCGTCGCAGACCACTATCCGGGCGCCGATGCCTACTATAGTGCGGTCCTGACGCTTTTTGGCCAGGGATGGGATCAACATCGTTTTCGTTTCACTGCGGGTGGCGAATTACGACCTGACTGGGACCAGGAATGCGTAAGTTCAGATTAAGTATTATCACCTTGTCTCTCGGGATCGCCCTGCTGCCGCTGGCGCAGGCGGCGACAACCCCTGCCCAGGAGCATCTGCTGGAGCAGGTCCGGCTGGGCGAAGCGAGCCATCGTGAAGATCTGGTTAAGCAATCCCTCTATCGCCTGGAGCTGATTGACCCGAATAATCCGCAATTAATTGCCGCGCGAATGCGTTACCTGCTGCGCCAGGGCGACACCGACGGCGCCAAAAAACAGCTCGACAGGCTGGCAAAACTGGCCCCCGATTCCGCAGAACTGAAATCCTCCCGTAGCGAAATGAACCTCAACACCGGCGACGGGAGGCAGGAGCTGCAGCAGGCACGCCTGCTGGGGGTGTCGGGACGTGTAGAAGAGGGGGTGGCCGCCTTTGAAAAATTGTTCGGCGGCGTGCGATTGAATACTGGGCGCTGGTGGCGCGCCTCCCGGCGCGACATAAAGAAGCCGTTGCTCAGCTGAAGAAGCTGGATGCCAGCTCCCCGGGCAATGCCGACCTGCAGGCGGCGTTGGCCAAACAGATGTTTGCTGACGATAAACCGGCGGAAGGGTTTGCCTATTTAGAACAAATGTCGCGTTCGGCCGCCGGTCGCGGCGCTGCGGCCGATATGTGGCTTAGCGAAATCAAAGATATGCCGGTCAGCCGGGCCAGCGTGCAGCAACTGCAGCGTTTTCTGGTCCTGTTCACCACCGGTGAATCGGCAGCGAATGCCCGCGTGTTGCTGGCTCAGCAGCAGGCGCAACTTCAGGATCCGGCATTTCGCGTGCGTTCCGAAGGACTGGCGGCGGTCAAAAATGACAACCCCGCCCAGGCCGTGGCCAATTTACAGCAGGCCGTGCGGGCCGATGCCAGGGACAGCGACGCCGTGGGCGCGCTGGGCCAGGCCTATTCGCAGCGTGGCGACAGAGCCCGTGCCGTCGCACAGCTGAACAAAGCGATCGCGATGGATCCGAAAAGCCCGAATCGCGATAAATGGGACAGCCTGCTACAGACGAACCGCTACTGGTTGTTGATCAAGCAGGGCGATAATGCGCTGAAGGCCGGCGAGCTGGATCGGGCACAAAACTATTATGCGCAGGCTCAGCGGGTCGACAGTAGCGATAGCTATGCGGTGCTTGGGCTGGGGGATGTGGCGGCAGCGCGCAAAGATAATGCGGCAGCGGAGCGCTATTATCAGCGTACCCTGCGGATGGATCGCGGCAACAACCTGGCGGTTCGCGGGTTGGCTAATCTTTATCGTGCGCAATCGCCGGAAAAAGCCAGCGCCTATATCGCCAGTCTGTCGCCTGCCCAGCGGCGCAGCATTGATGATATCGAGCGCAGCCTGACCAATGAACGACTGGAAAAACAGGCCGAAGCGCTGGAGAGCCAAAGCAACTGGGCGCAGGCGGCGGAGGTCCAGCGTCGGCGTCTGGCGCTTGACCCGGATAGCGTGTGGATTACCTATCGTTTATCCCGTGATTTAGTCAGCGCAGGCGAACAGGCGGAGGCCGATACGCTGATGCGTAATATGGTCAGCCGTAAGCCGGGGGATGCCGAGCGGGTTTATGCCTGGGGTCTCTATTTATCCGGCAATAATCAGGACGATCTGGCGCTGGCGCAGCTCGCTACTCTGCCGCGCGGCCAGTGGACGGATAACATTCGTGAGCTGGATGCGCGCTTACAGAGCGATAAGGTGATACGCCAGGCTAACCAGCTGCGCGACAGCGGCCGGGAAACACAGGCTATCGCCCTCATTCAACAGCAGCCGCCGTTGGTTCGCTACCAGCTTACGCTTGCGGACTGGGCGCAGCAGCGCGGCGATAGCCAGACGGCGATTGCGCAGTACAACGCGGTGCTGAGTCAGGAGGCCGACAACGGTGATGCCCGTCTGGGACTGGCGGAAGTCTATCTTGCCGAAGGCGATAAAAATGCCGCGCGCGCGCAGGTCAGCCAGCTGAAAGGCGGAGAGACCGATTCCATCAATATGCAGCGGCGGGTGGCCCTGGCGAATGCGGGGTTTGGCGATACAGCCCAGGCGCAGCAGATTTTTAACCGTATTATCCCGCAGGCGAAAGCGCAGCCTCCGTCAATGGAAAGTGCGCTGGTGCTGCGCGATGCGGCCCGGTTCCAGACCCAGAACGGCCAGCCGCAGATGGCGCTGGAGAGTTATAAAGATGCCATGGTGGCTTCTGGCGTGACCCCGGTCCGCCCGCAGGATAACGATGCCTTTACCCGCCTGACCCGCAACGACAGCAGCGATGACTGGCTGAAGCGCGGGATCCGCAGCGACGCCGCGGATCTCTATCGCCAGCAGGATCTTAACGTCACCCTGGAGCATGATTTCTGGGGATCCAGCGGCACCGGCGGTTATTCCGATCTCAAAGCGCACACCACGATGCTGCATGTGGATGCGCCGCTCGCCGACGGACGCATGTTCTTCCGTACCGACCTGGTCAATATGGATGCCGGCAGCTTCTCAACGAACAGCGACGGTAGCTATTCGCCAAACTGGGGGACCTGCGGTGAAATTGCCTGCACCAGCGGTAGCAAAAACCAGACCGACGGTGGCGCCAGCGTTGCGGTGGGCTGGAAGAACGAGACCTGGAGCGCGGATATCGGTACCACTCCGATGGGCTTTAACGTGGTGGATGTGGTAGGCGGCCTGAGCTACAGCAACGATCTCGGGCCGATCGGCTACACCCTCAATATGCATCGCCGGCCGATTTCCAGCTCGCTGCTTGCCTTTGGCGGACAGAAAGACAGCAGCAGCCATACCGGGACAACCTGGGGCGGCGTCCGGGCTGACGGCGGCGGCGTGAGCATGAGCTACGATAAGGGCGAGGCCAACGGCGTCTGGTCTTCGTTGGGCGTCGATCAACTCACGGGAAAAAACGTGGCCGACAACTGGCGCGTGCGCTGGATGACCGGTTACTACTATAAAGTCATCAATGAAGATAACCGCCGCGTCACGGTGGGCCTGAACAATATGCTCTGGCACTATGACAAAGATCTGCGCGGCTATACCCTCGGCCAGGGCGGCTACTATAGCCCGCAGGAGTATATCTCGTTCGCGGTACCGGTCACCTGGCGGCAGCGGACGGAAAACTGGTCATGGGAACTGGGGGGATCCGTCTCCTGGTCGCACTCGCGTACCAAAACCATGCCGCGCTACCCGCTGCTGAATTTGATTCCCTCAGACTATCGGGCCGATGCCAGTCAGTTGACGGAACAAGGCAGCAGCAGTCAGGGCTTTGGTTACACCGCCCGGGCGCTGGTTGAGCGACGAGTTACCGGCAACTGGTTCGTGGGGGCGGCGGTGGATATTCAACAGGCGAAGGATTATACCCCGAGCCATGCGCTGCTCTACGTGCGCTATTCGGCCGCCGGCTGGCAGGGTGATATGGATATGCCGCCACAGCCGCTGGTACCCTACGCGGACTGGTAGCAGAATAGCCTGAATTACGCGATCGGGCGTCACTCCAGCCGCCGGTTCGCGTATACTCGTCAAACTTCGCCCGTCTTTGTTCATTCTGGCCGTCTTTCCCTCGGTGGCGCTACGCTTACCGGGGAGAGAGACCCATGCTGTCGCCTGGCTCCGGTAAGGGGGCAGCGGCAATCCGGGAAAATAACCCGCAGACGTCACGTCACCCCTTGCGGACGTGGGCGAAGGATTTAAGTATATAATCAGCCTGAAAACGACCGGTTTTGATGGAATGAAACCGGGTAGGTGTTAAGTATCAGTGGAGAACCCAGTTGCGCGTCAGCCGCTCACTTACAATTAAACAGATGGCGATGGTCGCGGGCGTGTCCATGGCGTTTGTATTGGTATTTTGTTCTATTTTGCTGTTTCACTTTGTGCAACAGAGTCGCTTCATTACGGCCACGCAATTAGAAAGTATCGCTCGTTCCGTTCGCGAACCCCTGTCGGCGGCTATCCTGAAAGCGGATATCCCCGAGGCGGAAGCCATTCTGGGGCGTATCCAGCCTGCTGGTATTGTCAGCCGGGCGGATGTGGTGTTGCCCAATCAATTTCAGGCGCTGCGGATGCGGTTTATCCCGGAGCGTCCGGTACCGGTGATGGTGACCCGCGTTTTCGAACTCCCGGTACAGATCTCCCTGCCGATTTACTCCCTGGAGAGGCCAGCCAACCCGCAGCCGATAGCCTATCTGGTGCTGCAGGCCGACTCCTGGCAGACCTACAAATTCGTCATGAGCGTACTTTCTACGTTAGTGACTGCTTACTTCTTGCTGGTGCTTATTCTGACGGTGGCTATCACATGGTGTATCAACCGTCTGATCGTCCGTCCGCTGCGTAAGCTGGCTCGTGAGCTCAATGATGTTGCGCCGCAGGACCGGCTCGGGCACCAGCTGACGCTGCCGCGTCTGCACCATGATGATGAAATCGGCCTGCTGGTGCGCAGCTATAACCGAAACCAGCAGACCCTGCTGCGTCAGCACGATGAGCTGACCTTACAGTCCACCCGCTTCCCGGTATCCGAGCTGCCGAATAAGGCCTTTTTGATGGCCCTGCTGGAGCAGACCGTCGCCCGGCCGCAAAGCTCAGCTTTGCTGGTTATCGCCTGCGAAACATTGCAGGACACCGCGGGAGTACTGAAAGAGACCCAGCGCGAGATCCTGCTGCTGACGCTGGTGGAGAAGCTGCGGGGGATCATCCCGCCGCGGATGGTGCTGGCTCAGATTAGCGGCTATGACTTCGCCATTCTGGCCCACGGAATGAGCGAGCCGTGGCACGCGGTGACATTAAGTAAGCAAGTGCTCACTGTCATAAATGAACGGCTGCCGCTGCAGGGTATTCAACTGCGCCCCTGCGCCAGCGTGGGTATTGCGATGTTTAACGGCGAACTGAGCGCGGAACAGCTCTATCGTCGGGCATTTTCTGCCGCCATCGCCGCGCGGCATAAAGGTAAAAACCAGATTGAATTCTTCGATCCGGCCCAGATGGAAAAAGCCCAGCGTCGGCTGATGGAAGAACACGACATCCTTACCGCGCTGGATAATCATCAGTTCGCTATCTGGCTCCAGCCACAGGTTGATGCCGCCAGCGGTGAGGTCTGCGGAGCGGAAGTGCTGCTGCGACAACGCCAGCCCGACGGAAGCTGGTCGCTCCCTACGGATCTGATTGAACGCATTGAAGCCTGTGGGCTGATGGTGCCGGTGGGTTACTGGGTGATGGAAGAAGCCTGCCGCCAGCTGGCCGCATGGCAAAGCCTGGGCATCATGTTGCCGCTGTCGGTGAACGTTTCGCTGCTGCAGCTACTGCACCACGATCGCGGTACCGAGATGCTGACATTACTGGATCGCTATCGCATCGCGCCTGGGACGCTGGTGCTGGAGATTACGGAAAGCCGTCATCTGGACGACCCGCAGACGGTGGTGTCGCTGCTGCGTCCGTTGCGTGAGGCGGGCGTGCGGATTGCGCTGGATGATTTCGGGATGGGCTACGCCGGGCTGCGTCAGCTCCAGCATATGAAATCGCTGCCGGTCGATATCCTGAAAATCGATAAAGCCTTTATCGATATGTTGCCCGAGGATACCAGCATGGTTCCGGCGATTATCCAGCTGGCACGCGGCCTTAATCTGCGCATCGTGGCGGAAGGAGTGGAAAAAGAAGCGCAGTATCACTGGTTGCAGGCGGCCGGTGTGGATGTTGTTCAGGGGTTCCTGTTTGGTTGCGCTTTGTCGCAGGAGGCCTTTATGACGCAGTTCTTGCGCGGCAAGAATGAAGGGGGTGCAAGCTTGTAACGCGGGTGGTGAACTTGTGCGTGTCAGCTCAAAGTTTTTAACAATTCCGTTGCATTTTTGCGGTTAGTTATTTCTGAAATGTTTCCCTGGTGTTACTTTTAAGCCACAGACAGCCTATACCCCTTCAAGGTCTGTGGTTTTACCCAAAGGACACCCTATGAAAACCTCTCTCTTCAAAAGCCTCTATGTGCAGGTTTTGTCGGCCATTGCGATCGGTATTCTGCTGGGCCATTTCTACCCGGAACTGGGCGCGCAGATGAAACCTCTCGGCGATGCCTTCGTTAAACTGATAAAAATGGTTATCGCGCCGGTTATTTTCTGTACGGTTGTGACCGGCATTGCCGGGATGGAAAGTATGAAAGCCGTCGGCCGTACCGGTGCGGTGGCGCTACTCTATTTCGAAGTGGTCAGTACCGCTGCGCTGATTATCGGCCTGATTATTGTTAACGTGGTGCAACCCGGCGCCGGAATGAACGTCGACCCGGCGACCCTGGATGCCCATGCTGTAGCGGTCTACGCCGAGCAGGCGAAAGAACAGGGCATTGTCGCCTTCCTGCTGGATATTATCCCCGGCAGCGTCATCGGCGCCTTTGCCAGCGGCAATATCCTTCAGGTACTGATGTTTGCCGTGCTGTTTGGCTTTGCGCTGCATCGTCTCGGGAGCAAAGGCCAGCTCATTTTTAACGTCATCGAAAGTTTCTCGCAGGTGATCTTCGGCATCATCAATATGATTATGCGCCTTGCGCCAATCGGTGCTTTCGGGGCCATGGCCTTCACCATCGGGAAATACGGTGTCGGCACCCTGGTGCAACTGGGCCAGCTGATCGTCTGTTTCTATATCACCTGTATCCTGTTCGTGGTGGTGGTACTGGGTTCGATTGCCCGCGTGACCGGGTTTAGCATTTTCAAGTTCATCCGCTACATCCGTGAAGAGCTGCTGATTGTCCTTGGGACCTCTTCGTCCGAATCGGCGCTGCCGCGTATGCTGGACAAGATGGAGAAGCTGGGCTGTCGTAAATCGGTCGTGGGGCTGGTGATTCCAACCGGCTACTCTTTTAACCTCGACGGGACCTCGATCTATCTGACGATGGCGGCGGTGTTTATTGCCCAGGCGACGAACAGCCATATGGATATTTTCCACCAGATTACCCTGCTGGTCGTGCTGTTGCTCTCCTCAAAAGGAGCGGCGGGGGTGACCGGGAGCGGCTTTATCGTTCTGGCGGCAACGATTTCTGCGGTCGGGCATTTACCGGTCGCCGGTCTGGCGCTAATCCTCGGGATTGACCGCTTTATGTCTGAAGCACGCGCGTTGACCAACCTGGTGGGCAACGGCGTGGCGACTATCGTGGTGGCAAAATGGGTGAAAGAACTGGACAGCAAGCAGCTGGATGATGTCCTGAATAATCGCGAGCCGACCAACAAATCGCACGAATTATCCTCTTAAATCCTTCTGTTAGGCCCGTTGTCCTTGCTGGACTCCGGGCTCCTGCGCATAATTAGGTATCATTCCCCGCCGCAGGGGAATGATACGAAATGATTATTTTACGTCTCCGTGCGACATTTTCATCTCCGCGTGGTCTAACCGACGTACTTCGTTCACCATATTTTTTGGCAGCCCGTGCGCGGGTTGCTTTTGTAACCAGGAATGTTCATCAGGGGTTCACATGCAGGGCACAAAAATTCGACTGTTAACGGGTGGTTTGCTGATGATGGCAGCAGCCGGTTATGTGCAAGCAGAAGCGCTCCAGCCGGACCCGGCCTGGCAACAGGGGACTCTCGCTAATGGACTTCAGTGGCAGGTTTTAGCCACGCCGCAGCGCCCTAGCGATCGTATTGAAGTCCGTCTGTTCGTAAATATTGGCTCGCTGAGCGAAAGCACTCAGCAGAGCGGCTTTAGCCACTTTATTCCTCGTCTGGCGCTGACGCAGAGCGGCAGTCTGCCGACAATGCAGGCGCGTTCGCTATGGCAGCAAAGCATTGACCCCAATCGTCCGATGCCGCCCGCGCTTGTCTCGTATAACTACACCATGTTTAATCTCAGCCTGCCGAATAACCGCAACGATCTGCTGAAAGAGGCGTTGAGCTGGCTGTCGGATGCCAGCGGAAAGCTGGTCGTGACGCCAGAGTCGGTGAATCATGCCCTGCAGGGAGATGACATGGTGGCGACCTGGCCGCTGGACACGAAAGATGGCTGGTGGCGCTATCGCCTGAAAGGTTCCACGATGCTGGGACATGATCCAGGCGCCCCGCTGAAAAAACCGGTCGATATTGCCCAGCTGAAGGCGTTCTATCAGAAATGGTATACCCCGGATGCCATGACGCTGATCGTGGTGGGGAACGTCGATAGCCGCAGCGTGGCGGAGCAGATCAACAAGACCTTTGGCGAGCTGAAGGGCAAACGCGAAACGCCGGCGGCGGTGCCGACGCTGGCGCCGCTCCCGACGACACCGGTGAGCATCATGACCAGGACGGTGCGTCAGGATAAGCTGTCGATCATGTGGGATTCCCCGTGGCAGCCGATTCGCGACTCGGTGGCTCTGCAGCGCTACTGGCGTGACGATCTGGCGCGTGAAGCGCTGTTCTGGCATGTGCAACAGAGCCTGAGCAGGAGCAACGCGAAAGACGTTAACCTCGGCTTTGACTGCCGGGTGCTGTATCAGCGTGCTCAGTGCGCCATTAATATTGAATCACCGGGCAACAAACTCAACGCAAACCTGACCGCCGTCTCCCGCGAACTGGCGAAGGTACGCGATAACGGCTTGCCGGAAGAAGAGTTTGATGCGCTGATTGCGCAGAAAAATCTGGAGCTGCAAAAGCTGTTCGCCACCTACGCGCGCACCGATACCGATATTCTGATTAGCCAGCGTATCCGTTCGTTGCAAAACCAGGTGGTGGACATCGCGCCGGAGCAGTATCAGAAGCTGCGTCAGGAGTTTCTGGACTCTCTGACCGTGGATATGCTGAACCAGTATCTGCGCCAGCAGCTGTCGCAGGATATGGCGCTGGTACTGCAGCAACCGCAGGGTGAGCCGGAATACAATATGAAGGATCTGAAGGCGACATGGGAAAGGCTGATGATGCCAGCCCCGGCTGCGGCAACCAGCGGCGGCGCGGCTGACGTGCATAACGATGCCTCGGATATCCCCTCAGCGCAGTAATGCAGCCACAGCCCGGGAGTTCCCGGGCTGAAGCGTAACGCTCTTTCCGGGATTACTGCGGCATCGCGTCGCGCGGGATAATCGCCCCACGATACTGAATGACCGTGCTGGCCGTCAGGTGGCCGCGTCTGGCGGCAGACTCCGCATCACCGCCGGTCAGACGCACCGCCAGATAGCCGGCGCTAAACGAATCGCCTGCCGCGGTGGTATCCACTACGCACTCTTTTGCCAGTTTCACGGCCGGTACATCCAGCAGCGGCTGGCCGGCGATCGCCACCAGGCATGAATCCGCGCCGCGCTTCACCACCACCTCTTGCACGCCTGCGGCATGAGTACGGGCAATCACTTCATCGACCGGCTTTTCACCCCACAGCGCATCTTCGTCATCGGTGCAGGCCAGCATTTGTTGATAGACCTCGCGAGTTTCTTCCTGGCTGCCCCACAGGCGCGGGCGGTAGTTATTATCAAAAATGACCTTCCCGCCGTTAGCGCGGCATTCGCGCAGCAGCGTCAGCAGCTTGTCGCGGCTGGTCGGGCTGAGGATGGCCAGGCTGATTCCGCTGAGATAGAGATAGTCAAAGGTGGCCAGCTCTTCGCAAATTGCGGCTGCCTGCTCGCTCTCCAGCCAGAATTTTGCCGCCGCCTCGTTACGCCAGTAATAAAAGGTGCGCTCGCCGGTATCGTCGGTTTCGATGTAGTACAGCCCGGGTAAGCGGTCGGCCATACGCTGAATCAGGTTGGTGTGGACATTCTCCTGCTGCCAGGCATCCAGCATCTGCTGACTGAATCCATCCGTACCGAGCGCGGTAACGTAGTGGACGGCAAGTGCGCTGGCATCGGTCTGGCGCGCAATATAGACGGAAGTGTTTAAGGTATCGCCGCCAAATCCGCGGTTTACCGCCGCGTTTTTCTCTGACAGCTCAATCATACATTCGCCAATGACGGCAATTTTTTTAGACATAATCATGACCTGAGATGGAATCGAATGCGCGCTAGTGTGCGCCGCGCCGTTTTTATGGTCAATTATATTAAAACAATGTTCCATTATTTTTTTGACCTGACGCGTGGAATGTGACGAAAAGCGCATTTGTCAGAGAAAGATGTGCTTTTCAACTATATTCAGGACTGACGAGACGCAAAAGGAGCGGAGAGGGGATGACCAGAACCCGTAAAACGATTGCCATTATCTCGGGAACGATACTCGTAGCGATCGTTCTGTTTTTCATCGTGCTGGCGACCTTTGACTGGAATCGCCTGAAACCGACGATCAACCAGAAGGTCTCAGCCGAGCTGAATCGTCCGTTTGCGATTCGCGGCGACCTCGGCGTTGTCTGGGAGCGCCAGCCTGGCGAGCGCGGCTGGCGGCGCTGGATCCCCTGGCCGCACGTCCATGCCGAAGATATTGTTCTCGGCAACCCGCCGGCGATCCCTCAGGTCACTATGGTGCATCTGCCGCGAGTTGAAGCCACCCTGGCGCCGCTGGCGCTGCTTACCAGAACCGTTTATCTGCCGTGGATTAAGCTGGAACAGCCCGATGCCCGCCTGATTCGGCTGTCGGAAAAAAATAATAACTGGACCTTTACGCTGGCCTCCGACGCCGCGTCTACCGAGCGGTCCGCCTCTTCCGGCTGGTCTTTCCGCCTGGATAATATTCTGTTCGATCGCGGACGGATCGCCATTGATGACAAGGTGACGCGCGCGGATATCACGATCCTGGTCGATCCCCTCGGCAAGCCGCTGCCCTTCAGCGAGGTGAGCGGCGAGAAGGGCAAAGAGGGGGCGGAAAAAGCCGGAGACTATATTTTTGGCCTGCAGGCGAAGGGGACCTATAACGGGCAGCCGCTGCAGGGCAGCGGTAAAATCGGCGGCATGCTGGCGCTGCGCAGCGAGGGGGAGCCGTTCCCGCTGCAGGGGGACTTTCGCTCCGGAAATACCCGGGTCGCCTTTAGCGGCACGGTCAGCGATCCCCTCAATCTCGGGGGCGTGGATCTACGCCTGAAGTTCTCCGGGGCATCGCTGCGGGACCTGTACGAACTGACCGGGGTGGTGCTGCCGGATACGCCGGCCTTCTCGACCGACGGCCATCTGCGGGCCACTTTTCAGGATCCGCAAGGCGCACGTTTCGCCTATCGTGATTTTAACGGGCGGATTGGCGAGAGTGATATCCACGGTTCCTTGACCTACAGCACCGGCAAACCGCGGCCGAAGCTGGAGGGCGATGTTGCTTCACGACAGCTACGGCTGGCGGATCTCGGCCCGCTCATTGGCGTGAATGCGAGCACAAAAGCCGCCGGAGGCGAGCAACGTAAAGGCACGGCCTCAGCGCAGCCTGCCGGGAAAGTGCTGCCCTACGATCGCTTTGACACCGATAAATGGCAGCTGATGGACGCCGATGTGCGCTTTAAAGGCGGGCGGATTGAGCACGGCGGCAGCTTGCCGATTAGCGACCTTTCTACCCATGTGATCCTGCAACGAGGTGACCTGCGTCTGCAGCCGCTGCGCTTTGGTCTGGCGAACGGCACCATTGCCGGGAGCCTCCATCTGCAGGGCAATAAGAAACCGCTGCAGGGGGAAGCCAACCTGCAGGCGCGGCGTCTGAAGCTGAAGGCCCTGATGCCGAAAGTCGAGATGATGCAGAAGACGCTCGGGGAGATGAATGGCGACGTACAGCTACGCGGGAGCGGTAATTCGGTGGCGGCGCTGTTGGGCAACAGCAACGGGAATCTCACGCTGCTGATGAACGACGGTCTGATTAGCCGCAACCTGATGGAAATCCTCGGCCTGAACGTGGGTAACTACGTTATCGGGCAGATATTTGGTGATGATGAGGTCCGGGTGAACTGCGCGGCGGCAAACATCAATGTAACTAACGGCGTGGCGCGGCCGCAGATTTTTGCCTTTGATACCGAAAATGCGCTGATTAACGTGACCGGTACCGCCAGCTTTGCTTCGGAACAGCTCGATCTGACCATTGATCCGGAGAGTAAGGGGCTGCGTATTATTACCCTACGTTCTCCGCTGTACGTGCGCGGGACCTTTCAATCGCCGAATGCCGGGGTGAAGGCGGGGCCGTTGATTGCGCGCGGCGCGGTAGCGGCGGCGCTGGCGACATTAGTCACGCCGGCGGCGGCCCTGCTGGCGCTGGTATCGCCTGCGGAAGGGGATGCCAATCAGTGCCGGGCGATTTTATCGCAGATGAAAAAGTAAGCGGACGGAGGACGCGTGCCCGGCGCGGCGCGCCGGGCAGTAAGGGATTACAGCGACTGATGGCGCGTTTCGTGGGTCAACAGCAGCGCAATCAGCGTCAGCCCGGCCATGGCCGCGAGGTAGAGGCCGACCGCCATCAGACCATAGTTGCCCTGTAGCCAGGCGGCAATATACGGTGCGACGGAGGCGCCGAGAATCGACGAAACGTTATACGAGAACGAGGCGCCGGTGTAGCGAACTTCCGTCGGAAACAGCTCCGGCAGCAGCGCTCCCATCGGGCCGAAGGTCAGCCCCATCAGGCTCAGGCCCAACAGCAGGAAGGCAAAGACGAGCACCGGCTGACCGGAGCCCAGCAGTGGTTTGAAAGCAAACAGCGCGAAGAGGATGATCATCGAGGTAATCACGATCATGCTCTTACGACGACCAAACGCGTCGGCCAGCAGGCCCGCCACCGGCACCATCACGCCGAAGCCAATCACCGCCATCATCAGCATCCACAGCACTTCGTTCCGCGGCAGGCCGAGACCCACCGGCGCGGCGCCGGTACTGAACGTCATGGAGTAGACGGTCATGATATAGAACAGGGTATAGGTCGCCAGCATGATAAAGGTGCCCAGAACGGTGACGCGCACATGCCTGGTCAGCAGAGTTCCCAGCGGAATTTTAACCTGTTTCTTCGCGGCGGCGATTTTGGCGAACACCGGCGTCTCGTGCAGCGACACACGCACATACAGCCCGATAATCACCAGCACAGCGGAGAAGATAAACGGTACGCGCCAGCCCCATGCCATAAACTGCTGGTCGGTCAGCAGCCAGGAGAGCAGCAGGAAGGTGCCGTTGGCGAAGAAGAAGCCGATAGGCGCACCGAGCTGCGGGAAAGAGCCGTACAGCGCGCGTTTGCGCGGAGGGGCGTTTTCAGTCGCCAGCAGCGCCGCACCGCCCCATTCGCCGCCCAGTCCCAGACCCTGGCCGAAGCGCGCCAGCGCCAGCAGCATCGGTGCAAGAATACCAATGCTCTCGTAGCCGGGCAGCAGGCCGATAACCACCGTGGAGATCCCCATGGTCAGCAGCGAAGCGACCAGCGTGACCTTACGGCCAACGCGATCGCCGAAGTGGCCAAATAGCGCAGAGCCAATCGGACGGGCGATAAAGGCAATGGCAAACGTCGCCAGCGACTGTAGCGTAGCTGCGGCCGGGTCACCTTGCGGGAAGAAAATATGCGGGAAGACGATCACCGCGGCGGTGGCATAGATATAAAAGTCGAAGAACTCAATGGCGGTGCCGATGAGGGAGGCGACGACGACTTTATTGCGCGAGTTAACCGGAGCGGTTTCCTGCGGCTTGTCGAGTGTGGTGGCTGTGGCTTGCATAGATCTTTCTTATTTTTTAGCGAACGAAAGGTCATATAGCCACAGCAAAAGGGACATTTCAATCTGTAACAGAGGGCGCTGTTGGTGAAAAAATGGCCAAAAAGCGGATAATTTGTGTGCCGGAAAAATAACTTCTATGAAATGCTTCACATAAATAAAACAATAGTAGATAAAACCAGTTTTGAGTTAAATAAAAGTTACACGTTGGATTTATCTGCTGAAATGATGATTCGGGCTGAATTTTGTACCTCTCTTCAGCCCGAAAGGGCGTCAATCGTGGGCTTTGCCCGGCATCCGACGGTCATCTTTGTAGTCGGCCGTGGCGATCCACGCCGCGCAGAACAGCGTCAGGCGGGCGAAGA
>ENA-UOJC01002295-UOJC01002295.1-human-gut-metagenome-genome-assembly--contig:-C104-NODE-2295-length-21340-cov-12.218793_pt1 | contig 21340 bp, 20 predicted proteins | sample MGYA00242339_ERZ723886 | MGnify/ENA metagenome assembly ERZ723886 | reverse complement strand
GCCCGTCAGATTTTGCAAAACCTTTTTGCTTTCGTCATATTTCTGTCACATAGCTTTGGTATCCTTATAAGCGTAAAGGGAAATCCCCCGCGGCATCAACGAATGCCGCCTACAACCGCCCGTTTGCGCTGGAATCGGACGGGAACATGCATCACCGCTTTCCCCCTGCGGCTTTGCATGTTCGCGCAAACCAAACGATCCCATCTTCGCGGATGTTTTTCATATTTTCCTCCTAAGAAAAAAGCGGTGTATGCCGCTTTTTTCATTTTCCTGATGAATCTGAAAAACAGACCGCTTCGGCGGTCTGTTTTTATGCACTTTTTCGCTTGACAAATACCCATAGGGGGTATATAATCGGGATGCAACGATAGAAAAGGCGAAAGGAGCACATACTATGGAAACTTGCTGCTGTTGTTCGCATAAAACGAAAAAACGATCCGCCGAGGAGATGCGGAAACTGACGCATCGGCTGAACCGTATCGAGGGGCAGGTGCGCGGCATCCGCGGCATGGTGGAAAACGACGCCTACTGCACGGACATTCTTGTGCAGGTGGCGGCGGCGACCGCTGCGCTGAACGCATTCAGCCGTGAACTGCTGGCAACGCACATCCGCACCTGTGTGGCGGACAATCTGCGTGCGGGGAAGGACGAGACGGTGGACGAGCTGGTGGCGACCCTGCAAAAGCTGATGAAATAGGGAGGGGTGTCTATGGAACAATATAACGTAAAGGGCATGAGCTGCGCCGCATGCAGCGCGCGCGTGGAAAAGGCGGTGCGCGCCGTGCCGGGCGTGACCGACTGCGCAGTCAGCCTGCTGACCAATTCGATGACGGTTGAGGGCGGCAGCCCTGCCGCGGTCATTTCCGCCGTCAAAAAGGCGGGTTACGGCGCGTCGCTGCGCAAGGGAAATGCGGGCGACATCACAGACGAGACGCCGTCCATGGTGCGTCGGCTGGCAGTGTCGGTCGTGCTGCTGCTCGTCCTCATGTACATTTCGATGGGGCACATGATGTGGGGCTGGCCGCTGCCTGCGCCGATCGCGGCGAGTATGGAGTGGCAGGGCGTGATCCAGGCGGTACTGACGCTTGCGATTATGATTGTCAACCGCAAGTTCTTTGTGAGCGGCGTGCGCGGCGTGTTGCACGGCGCGCCGAACATGGACACGCTGGTCGCACTCGGCGCGGGCGCGTCGTTCATCTACAGCCTGTGTATTCTCGTGCTGATGGCGCTCGGCAAGCCGCTCCAGTCGCATGACTTCTACTTTGAGTCTGCGGCGATGATCCTCACGCTGATCACGCTCGGCAAGCTGCTGGAGGCGCGCTCCAAGGGCAAGACGACCGACGCACTCCGCGCATTGATGAAGCTGTCGCCGAAGACCGCAACCGTCCTGCGGGACGGCAAAGAGGTCAAGGTGCCGATCACCGAGGTCAAGGTCGGGGATGAATTTGTCGTGCGCCCGGGCGAGAGCATTCCGGTGGACGGCGAAGTGCTGGACGGCAGCTGCGCCGTGGACGAATCCGCGCTGACCGGCGAGAGCCTGCCCGTGGATAAGGCGGCGGGCGACCTGCTTTCGGCGGCGACCATCAATCTCTCCGGCTTTGCACACTGCCGCGCGACGCGCGTCGGCGAGGACACCACCTTCTCCAAGATCATCCGCATGGTGAGCGACGCGGCGGCATCCAAAGCGCCGATCGCCAAGGCGGCGGACCGTGTGGCGGGCGTGTTTGTGCCCGCCGTCATGGGCATCGCGGCGGTGACGTTTGTCGTCTGGCTGCTCTGCGGTGAGACGCTTGGTTTTGCGCTGGCGCGCGGCGTTACGGTGCTGGTCATCAGCTGCCCCTGCGCGCTCGGACTGGCGACGCCGGTGGCGATCATGGTCGGCAGCGGCGTGGGCGCGAAGAATAACATTCTGTTCAAGACCGCAGCCGCGCTGGAGGCGGCGGGGCGTGTGAAGATCGTCGCGCTGGACAAGACCGGCACGGTCACGGCGGGTAAGCCGTCGGTGACCGACATTCTGCCTGCCGACGGGACGGACGCAGACGCGCTGCTCGCAGCCGCGTTTGCCCTGGAACAGAAGAGCGAACACCCGCTTTCGCTGGCGATTTTGCGGGATGCCGAAGAAAAGGGCATCATCGCAGCGGCGGTCGATGATTTCACCGCGCTGCCCGGCAACGGTCTGCGCGGCACGCGCGGGGCGGAGACGCTCATCGGCGGCAACGCCGCCTTTGTCGGCGCGACTGCGCCGATCCCCGCCGAGATGCAGGCGGCGGCGGAGAGACTTGCCGGCGAGGGCAAAACGCCCATCTTTTTCGCCGCAGACGCAAAGCTACTCGGCATCATCGCCGTGGCGGACACGGTTGCCCCCGGCAGCGCCGAGGCGATCGCCCGCATGAAGCACATGGGGCTGCGCGTGGTGATGCTGACCGGCGATAATGCGCGCACGGCGGCGGCTGTTGCTGCTGCGGCGGGCATCGACGAGGTGCGCGCCGATCTGAAGCCGGGCGACAAGGAGGGGCTGATCCGCGAACTGAAAAAAGAGGGCAGGGTCGCCATGGTGGGCGACGGCATCAATGATGCGCCCGCGCTGACCGCGGCTGACCTCGGCATCGCTATCGGGCGCGGCACCGACATCGCCGCCGAGGCGGCGGAGGTCATTCTCACGGGCAGCAGCCTTGAGGATGCGGCGGCAGCGCTCCGTCTCGGGCGCGCTACGCTCCGCAACATTCACGAGAACCTGTTCTGGGCGTTCATTTACAACGTGATCGGCATTCCGCTTGCCGCGGGCGTGTGGATTCCGATCACCGGCTGGATGCTCGACCCTATGTTCGGCGCGGCGGCGATGAGCCTGTCCAGCTTCTGCGTGGTCATGAACGCCCTGCGGCTGAATTTTGTGAAGTTGTATAAGTGAGGAAAGAGATAGAGACCGGCATTCACGAAGCATGCCGCCTTGTGTCGAAAGGCTTGGTTTGCGTGCCGCCACTACGGATTTGCATAGATTTTTCACTTTGACGCAAGACAAAAAAGCAGACGGACATGTCCGTCTGCTTTTTTGTTTCTGTTTTCATCAGCCGAAGCTGTGCAGGATCTGCATGAACTCCTCGCCGGTGATGGTTTCCTTCTCGTAGAGGTGCTTGGCGAGGGCATCGAGCTTTTCGCGGTTCTCGGTGAGGATGCGGATGGCTTTTTCGTGCTGCGCCTTCACCAGCTCGACCACGCGCGTGTCGATCTTGGTCTGCGTCTCCGCCGAGCAGGCAAGCGCCGCGTCTCCGCCGAGGTATTCGTTTGTCACAGTCTCGAGCGCCACCATGTCAAAGTCCTCACTCATGCCGTAGCGCATGATCATCGCGCGGGCGAGTTTGGTCGCCTGCTCAATGTCGTTGGATGCGCCGGTGGTGACGGTCTTGCAGGCGATTTCCTCCGCCGCTCTGCCGCCGGTCAGCGTAGCGATCTTGTTTTCGATCTCCTCGCGGCTCATCAGATAGTGTTCGCCCTCTTCCACCTGCATGGTGTAGCCGAGCGCACCCGAGGTGCGCGGAATGATCGTGATCTTCTGCACGGGTGCGGAATTGGTTTGCAGTGCGGCGACCAGGGCGTGTCCGATCTCGTGATAGGAGACGATCATCTTCTCCTTGTCGGTGAGGATGGCGTTTTTCTTCTGATAGCCCGCAATGACGACCTCGATGCTTTCCTCAAGGTCCGCCTGCGTCGCCTCCGAGCGGTTGTCGCGCACGGCGCGCAGGGCAGCCTCGTTGATGATGTTGGCAAGCTCCGCGCCGGACGCGCCGGATGCCATGCGTGCGATGCGCTCAAAGTCTACATTTTGTGCGATCTTGACCTTCTTGGCGTGCACGCGCAGGATCGCCTCACGCCCCTTGAGGTCGGGCAGCTCGACCGGTACGCGGCGGTCAAAGCGACCTGGGCGCGTCAGCGCGGGGTCCAGCGTCTCGGGGCGGTTGGTTGCCGCGAGAATGATGACGCCGGTGTTGCCGCCGAAACCGTCCATCTCGGTCAGCAGCTGGTTGAGCGTCTGCTCGCGCTCGTCGTTGCCGCCGATCCTGCCGTCGCGCTTCTGCCCGATGGCATCGATCTCGTCGATGAAGACGATACAGGGGGCTTTTTCCTTCGCCTGGCTGAACAGATCGCGCACCTTGGATGCGCCCATGCCGACGAACATCTCGACAAATTCCGAGCCGGACATCGAGAAGAACGGCACGTCCGCCTCGCCTGCAACTGCCTTTGCCAGCATGGTCTTACCCGTACCGGGAGGTCCGACGAGCAGCACGCCCTTCGGCATGGAGGCGCCGATCTCTTCATATTTCTTCGGGTTGTGCAGATAGTCCACGATCTCGGCGAGGTTTTCCTTTGCCTCGTCCTCGCCCGCCACGTCGTCAAACTTGATGCCGTCGGAGGACTTGACGTAGATCTTGGCGTTGCTCTTGCCCATGTTGAACATCATGGAGGCGCCGCCGCCGCCCGCTTTGTCCATCAGCTTCTTTGCCATGAACTGCCCGAGGATCATGAAGATCGCGATCGGCAGGATCCAGAAGAGCAGGAAGGAGAGCAGGGGAGACATCTCCTGCACGATCTCGCTCGAAAACTTCGCGCCCGATGCATACAGGCGTTCGGTTCTGCCGGGGTCGTCCATCAGCCCGGTCTGATAGACCGTGCCGTCCTTGCCCGAGAACAGAATGCGGTTGTCCTCGATCTCGACCTGGTCGATCTCCTTGTTTTCGGTCATGGTCATGAACGTGCCGTAGTCCACGTCTTTGATGCGCGCCTGCTGGAGCAGTGGCGTGATAAACAGGTTCATGAGGAGCAGAACCAGCATCACGATCGAGTAGTAATAGATCAGCGGTTTTTTCGGAGTCTTGACTTCATTCATAAAATCACCTCATCTGTGCGCCGCTGCGCAGTATTTCCGGGTACAGTATAGCATGTTTTTACCGATTTGAAAAGAGAAGCGCGCATTTTTCCGATTTTTCGCGGGTTACTTGATTTCGGGCTCCAGCGTGTTGAAAGTTTCGGTGTCGAAAAACTCCGCAAGTGTCATATCCAAGCCGTCACAAATCATTTTTACGGTCAGCAGCTTCGGATTCTGGCTTTTGCCGTATAAAATGTTCTTGACAGAGGACGGCGGCAGGGCGCACAGCGTCGCCAATTTATTGATGGAAATATTCCTTTCGCCGCACAGAGTCAAAATGCGGTCGCGTACAGCATTTACGGTTGTCATTCTTCTTCATCGTCTTCAAAGGAGTAATCGTTCAGCGCCTGAAAGTCCAGAAATTCCGCAAGCGTCATGTTGAATGCAATCGCAATTTTGTGCAGCGTTTTGACGCGGGGGTTCTTGGTCAGCCCGCGCACAATATTGTCGAGTGTGGATTGCTTGACATCGCTCATGGTAGCCAGCTTGTTGATTGCAATGCCGCGCTGCTTGCATAGCTGCCGGATGCGCATGACATAAAGCGCCGAATAGTCCATTTGTCGTTTCCGTCCTGTCACATATTACCCGAGTATGGGTTATTGATAGGATAACAGCGAATGTCAGCATAATTACCCGAATACGGGTTGACTTGACAAGTTAAATACATGTATAATCTTCTATATACCCGAATACGGGTTACGGAGGAGATTATGACCTGTACTTTTTTCGGACATCGGGATTTTCCGCGCGAAATGATGCCGAATTTGCGCGCGCAAATTGTGCATCTGATTGAAAATCGCGGTGTGTCACAGTTTTATGTCGGCAATCAAGGGTATTTTGATTATGCGGTTTTGCAGATTCTGCGGTCATGCAGGCAGATTTATCCGCAGATAAGCTACAGTGTTGTGCTTGCTTATATGCCGCAGCAGGAGCTGCCCGGAATAGAGGATACGGAAACCTTGCTGCCCGAGCAGGTGGAGCTTGCACCGCGCCGCTATGCGATTTGCCGCCGCAATCGCTGGATGCTGGAGCATGCCGACTGCGTGGTGACCTATATCCGGCATGCATACGGCGGCGCGGCACGCTATGCCGCGCTTGCCGCACGGCAGGGAAAGGAGATTCTGCCGCTTTGACATCCCTACCGCGCAAATAGGTTTACTTTTGTGTATTTTGCTTTGGCAGGACGGAAAGGGCTGGGTTTTCAGGATTCGGTACCGCGTCCGCAAAGGCGCATTCCTACAATAAATTTGATATAAATTTAACAGAAAGGCATTTCGACGCCGGTCTGCAAAAAATACTGTGAAAAATGTTTCTTTTACTTGACAGGCGCACTGAAAAAAGGTATACTAATGGATATTCTGTAAATGGGAGTGAATGACTTTTGAAAACAAAACTGGCAAAGACCGAGCTCGCGCTCATCGCGAGTATGCTGTTCGGTCTGTTCTTCGGCGCAGGCAATCTGATCTTCCCGATCCGTATGGGGCAGCTTGCCGGTGCGAATATGTGGGTCGCCTTTATCGGGCTTCTGATCACAGGTGTGGGTCTGCCGCTGCTCGGCGTGGCGTCCATCGGCATCAGCCGCAGTGACGGTCTGATCGAGCTGTCCGGCAAGGTGGGGCGCGGCTACAGCGTGTTCTTCACCTGCGCACTGTATCTGACGATCGGTCCTTTCTTTGCGATCCCGCGCTGCGGTGCGGTTTCCTTCACCATCGGCATGCAGAGCATGCTGGGGGAGGGTGCGTACACCAAGGGCGTGCTGGTTGTTTTCTCACTTCTGTTTTTCCTCGCGGTGCTTGTCCTTTCGCTCAACCCCGGCGAGATCCTCACCTGGGTCGGCAAGGTGCTCACGCCGCTGTTCCTGATCTTCCTCGGCGCGCTTGTCGCGGCGGCGCTCATCCATCCGATGGGCAACATTTCCGAGATGGCGGCGTCCGGCAATTATGCAACGCAGCCGTTTGTGGCAGGCTTCCTGGAGGGCTACAATACGATGGACGCGCTGGCATCGCTGGCGTTCGGCATCGTGGTGATCACCGTCATCCGTGACCTCGGCGTGAAGGAGCCGGGGGCTGTCGCGGCGCACACCGTCAAGGCGGGCGTGTTCAGCTGCCTGTTCATGGGGCTGATCTACCTTGCCGTCGCGATGGTCGGCGCGCAGACCGGTATGCTGTATGCCGACTGCAAGGACGGCGGCGAGATCTTCGCGCGCGTCGCCGAGCATTACTTCGGCAAGCCCGGCGCGATCCTGCTTGCCATCATGGTGACGTTCGCCTGCATGAAGACGGCGGTCGGTCTGGTCACCAGCTGCTCCGAAACCTTTGTGAAGCTGTTCCCGAAGGCATTCTCCTATCGGGTATGGGTGATCATTTTCAGCCTGACGGCATTTCTCATTGCCAACGTCGGGTTGGACGCCATCATTGCTTATGCCGTTCCCGTGCTGATGTTCCTCTATCCGCTGGCAATCACGCTGATCCTGCTCGGGCTGTTCGGCAACCTGTTCCACCACAGCCGCGTGGTGTATGACTGCGTCACCGGCTTCACGCTGCTTGCCGCAATCTTTGATCTGCTCGGCGCGCTGCCGAAGGGTACGATCGACCTTCTGCATGCGCAGCCGGTCATCGACTTCGCCAAGGCATACCTGCCGCTCTACGGCATCGGACTCGGCTGGATCATTCCCGCCGTCGTCGGTCTCGTGATCGGTCTTGTCGCGATGGTTCTCACCGACAAGAAGAAGGCTGCTGCATAAGTCCGTACATATTGTGTACACATTTGATTTAAATAAGATCCGTCGCGGATGCTGCTGCATCTGCGGCGGATTCTTTTTTTACGAAAAAATTCACACAGCCGTCATTGACTTTTGCAGTTCCGTGTGCTAATATTGGAATGTTCAAAATTGAACTATCGGAGGGATAAGCATGTCAAAACCGATGATCGGCAATGCGGTGCAGATGCACATGCACATGCGGGCGTTTGAAGAAGCGTATGCCGCCGTGCTGAAGCCGCTGTGCGCCGAACTTTCGATGCCGCAGAGCGCGCTGGACATTCTGCTGTTTCTGGCGAACAATCCGGGGTATGACACGGCGCGGGACATCTGCTTCTACCGGCATATGAAGCCGGGGATCGTCTCGTTTCACATCGACCGCCTGGTGGGCGAGGGGTATCTTGCACGCAAAAGCGACGAGAAGGACCGCCGTGTGACACATCTTGCCGTCACAGAGGCAGCCGAACCCGTCGTGGCGCGCGGGCGCGCACTGCAAGCCGCGCTCGGCAAGCGCCTGATGGAGGGGCTCGGTGACGAGGATCGCGCACTTTTCTGCCGCTGCATCGCAACGATCTCCGAGAACGCAAAACGCATTTGTACGGAAGAAAAGCAAAAGGAGAACTCATGATCAAACTGCTGAAAAACATGCAAAAGCGGGAATGGCTGATGGCGCTTGTCTGTGCCGTTTTCGTCGTCGGGCAGGTCTATTTTGACCTGACGCTGCCCGACTATATGACCGAGCTGACCACGCTCATCAAGACAGAGGGCAGCGCGACGGCGGACATTGCCGCCGTCGGCGTGAAAATGCTTCTTTGCACGCTGTGCAGCGCCGTGCTCGCCGTGGCGTGCGGTTATCTTTCCGCGCGCATTGCGGCGGGGTTCAGCTTCACCCTGCGCGGAAAGCTGTTCGGGCATGTCATCGACAGCGACCGCGCACAGATGCAGGACTTTTCGATCCCCAGCCTGATCACGCGCACGACCAACGACGTCACACAGATCCAGATGATCGTGTCGATGGGCTTGCAGATGCTTATCAAGTCGCCGATCATGGCGGTGTGGGCGATCATCAAGATCCTCGGCAAGAGCTGGGAGCTGTCGGCGGTGACGGCGGCGTTTGTCGTGGTGATCTGCTCGTCGGTGCTGGCGATCATGTCGGTCTGCCTGCCGCGCTTCCGCATTGTGCAGAAACTGACCGATAAGATCAACCGCGTTGCGCGCGAGAACCTGACCGGCATCAACGTGGTGCACGCCTTCAACGCAGAGGATTATCAGAATGAAAAATTCGATGTCCCGAGCGGCGAAATGATGCGCACGCAGCTGAAAAACCAGCGCCTGTTCTCCTTCATGCAGCCGATCATGTTGCTCGGCATGAACGGGCTGGCGCTCGTGATCTACTGGCTGGGCGCGGCGCTGATCGACCGCATCCCGATTGCGGACAGCGCGGCGCGCCTGTCCTTCTTCAGCGAGGTGCTGGTGTTCAGCACCTATGCCACCTATGTGGTGATGTCTTTCATGATGCTGGTCATGATCTTCATGCTGCTGCCGTCGGCACAGGTCTCGGCAGAGCGTATCAACGAAGTGCTTGACCGCCGCTCCACGCTGACCGAGGGCAGTACCGCGGCGGGAGATGCGCCCGGCACGGTCGAGTTCCGACATGTGTCCTTCCGTTATCCGAATGCTGCCGCCGATGTCCTGCACGACATCAGTTTCAAGGTGGAGCACGGCGGGACGCTTGCCATCATCGGCGCGACCGGCTCCGGCAAATCCACACTGGTCGGTCTGATTCCGCGGTTCTATGATGCAACGGCGGGCGAGGTGCTGATCGACGGCGTGAACGTGAAGGACTACGACTTCGACACGCTGTACGGCAAGCTCGGCTACGTCACACAGAAAGCCGTGCTCTTTGCCGGCACGGTCCGCGACAACGTGTTCTTCGGCAAGAGCCGTGCCGCCGAAAGCGACGAAAATCTGCGCCGCGCGCTGGAAGTTTCGCAGGCGGCGGAGTTTGTGGACAAGCTGCCGGATGGCGCGGATCATAAAATCGCGCAGCTCGGGCGCAATGTGTCCGGCGGGCAGAAGCAGCGGCTTTCGATCGCCCGCGCCCTCGCGCGCGATCCGGAAATTCTCGTCTTCGATGACAGCTTCTCCGCGCTTGACTACCGCACCGACGCGACGCTGCGCGGCGCGCTTGCCGAACAGATGTGCGACGCGACCAAGATCATCGTGGCGCAGCGCATCGGCACGATCCGCCATGCGGATCAGATCATCGTGCTGGATCACGGCCGCGCGGTCGGCATCGGCACGCACAAAGAACTGATGCAGACCTGCACGGTCTATCAGGAGATCGCGCGCTCGCAGCTGAGCGCGGAAGAACTTGAAAGGGAGGTGGGCTGACATGCACGGCTACCGCATGAACGCCGGAAAAGGCGAAAAAGCAAGCATCAAAGGGGCACTTGCCGACACCTCCGGGTATATGAAAAAGAGCGTGCCCGCCGTCCTTGCCGCACTGGTGCTTGCGGCGGTCGGCGCGCTGCTGACCATTGTCGGTCCCGACTTTGTCGGCAGGATCGCGACCATCATGTCGGACGGACTCTTCACCGGCATCGACCTTGCCGCGATCGCGAAGATCGGCATATTCCTTGCCGCTATCTATATCATCAGCGCGGTCTGTACCTTCACGCAGCACTACATCATGGCAACGGTCACGCTGAAGATGTCCTACAAAATGCGTGCAGACCTCTCCGAGAAGATCAACCGCGTTCCGCAGAAGACCTTCAACACGACCTCGCAGGGCGATATTCTCAGCCGCATCACCAACGATGTTTCCACCCTGCAGCAGGGACTGACCAACAGTCTGCCGACCATCATCAGCGCGTTGACGCAGTTTGTCGGCTGCCTTATCATGATGTTTGTCACCGAGTGGCGGCTGGCGCTGGCGGCGCTCGGCGTTACCTTCCTCGGGCTGCTTGTGCTGGTGCTCATCCTGTCGCGCTCGCAGAAATACTTCCTGCGCCGCCAGGAGAACCTCGGCACGCTGAACGGCTATGTGGAGGAAATGTACTCCGGGCAGTCGGTGGTGCGCATTTCCCGCGCGGAGGCGGATGTAAAGAAGCGCTTCGGCGGCATGAACGCCGATGTCTACGATGCGGAATGGCGCTCGCAGTTCCTGTCCGGCATGATGCAGCCGCTGATGAACGTGGTCGGCAACACGGCATACGTTGTGGTCGCCGTGCTCGGCTCGGTGCTGGCGATGTCGGGCGCAATCGAGTTCGGCGTGATCGTCGCGTTTATCCTGTATGTGCGGCTGTTCACCTCGCCGCTCACGCAGATCGCGCAGGGCATGACCAATATGCAGACGGCGTCGGCATCCGCGCGCCGCATCTTCGACTTTCTCGGCAGCGAGGAGCTGCCCGACGAGAGCGACAAGCCCGCCGGGGTTCCCGCTGTGCACGGTGCGGTCAGTTTTGATCACGTCCGCTTCAGCTATCCCGATTCGCCGAATAAGGTCATCATCAAGGACTTTTCCGCCGAGGTAAAACCGGGGCAGAAAGTGGCAATCGTCGGTCCGACCGGTGCGGGCAAGACCACCATGGTCAACCTCCTGATGCGCTTCTTCGAGCTGACGGGCGGCAGCATCCGTATCGACGGTGTGCCCACCACTGAGTTGCGACGCGAAACGCTGCATTCCATGTTTGCCATGGTGCTTCAGGACACCTGGCTGTTTGAGGGCACGGTGCGCGAGAACCTCGTCTACAACATGACCGGCATCACCGACGACATGCTGGAGCGCGTCTGCCGCGCCTGCGGGCTTGACGACTTTGTGCATTCGCTGCCACAGGGGTTTGACACGGTGCTGTCCGAGAGCGTTTCGATCTCGGCAGGGCAGAAGCAGCTGCTCACCATCGCCCGCGCGATGCTGCAGAACGCGCCGATGCTCATTCTCGATGAGGCGACCTCGTCGGTCGATACCCGCACCGAGGCGGTCATTCAGCACGCGATGGATACGCTCACCGCGGATCGCACCAGCTTTGTCATCGCGCATCGTCTTTCCACGATCAAAAACGCCGATCTGATCCTTGTGATGAGGGACGGCGATGTCGTCGAGAGCGGCAATCACGAGACACTGATGCAGAAGGGCGGGTTTTATGCCGACCTCTACAACAGTCAGTTTGCGGATAAACAAAGCGCGTAAGATGTATAAAAAAGGCTGCAAAGCATTGCTTTGCAGCCTTTTTTGCATGTTATGCGTTCTGTGCTTCGGCATCCTGCGCTTCCTCTGCGGCGGCGCGCAGCGCGGCGGCGGATTTTGCGTGCTTGACGATCGAAATTGCAGAGAGCGCCACCGCGCCGAGCGCGAGGGCGTACTGCCGATGGACAATCCCCATGCCGAGCGCGCAGGCGGCAAACAGCGAGAAGGTCAGAATGCTGCTCTTGCTGTTCGGTCGCACGCGGAGAACACCGGCAAAAAAGATATAGATGCCGGCGAGGACCCACCCCATCGGCGTGATGCCGAGCAGCGCGATCAGCACGCCGAAGATCACGGCGATGCACTTGCCGCCGCGCCCGCCGTTCAGCACACCGAGCGCGTGCCCGAGTACGGGGGCTGCCATCACGGCGGCGAAGGAGAGCCGCACGGGATCAAGGACGCGCAGGGCAAGCGCCACGGGGACGGCGCCCTTTGCCATGTCCAGCGCGAGGCAGAACAGCCCCATCGGCACGCCGCAGTGGATAAAGACGTTGGCGGCGCCGGGGTTCTTGTCGTCGGAGAGGGCACAGACGTCCTTTCCGACAAGCAGCATCGGCACAAGACGGCAGTAGAAGATGCTGCCGGACAGAAAGCCGAACAGAATATAGAATGATACGGTCACAAAGTCTCTCATAGCCGCTCCATAAGATCCGCGACATTGGCAGCGCCATGCGGGTCGATGTTCGCCGCCTGTGCGGCGGTCATGCGCTCGGCGCGCGCGGGGTCGTCGAGCAGCAGGGCTGCGCAGCGCGCCGCGTCATTTTCGCTCTTTGCCCACATCGACATGCCGAGGCGTTCAAACAGCTCGGCATTTTTGGTCTCGCACCCGGGGATCGCCTCGGTGTGGATCAGTGGTGTGCGGCTTGCCGCCGCCTCGGTGGTGGAGATGCCGCCGGGCTTGGTGATGACCATATCGGATGCGTGCATCCAAAGATCGACCCGGTCGGTGAACGGCAGGGCAGTGACTCTGCCGCCTGCGGCATAGCGTGCGTCCAGCTCGCGCTTCATCTCGGCGTTGCGTCCGGCAAGGACGGTCAGCGTCACGTCTGCGGGAATCTCACGGAGCAGCGCGTCGACCAGGCGCGGCGCGTTGCCGCAGCCGACGCCGCCGGTCATAATGAGGATGTTCCGTGCGCCCGCGTCGATGCCGAGCGCCGCGCGTGCCTCGGCTTTGGTCATTGGCACAGAGAAGCGTGCCGAGACCGGCAGCCCGGTCACATAAAGCCGCTCGGACGGCATGCCCGCATGGATGCAGTCGGTTTTGACTTCGCTGTGCGGGAGGAACCAGGCGTCAAGATCGGTCTCGTCCCAGAACGGAATGCGCGTGTAATCGGTCAGCACGCCGTAGGCAGGAACATGCAGCGTGCCTGCACGGCGCATCCGGGTCATTGTCTCCATCGGGAAGAGGTGCGTGGCGACGACGTGCGTGTAGCCGCCCGCTTCGATGAAAGCGCCGAGCTTTTTCGCATGCGCGGCGTTGGCATAGTAGACCGGGGATTGGATGCCGGTGGAATTGTACAGCTCGCCCGCACGGTAGATCGCGCCGAAAAGCCGCGGCGTGTGTGTGATGATTGAGCCGTAGGCGGCGGAGGCGGCACGCGAGTTCGGTGCGCCGACGATGCCGAGCGCGTCCACCATGTCGCAGGGTGTGCCGCGACGGCAGAACTCCTCGCGCACGGCGCGGGCGGCACTGTTGTGCCCTTCACCTGTGTTGCAGCTGAGAACCAGAACCTTCATTTTCGCATTCTCCTTTTCGGGGATCTGTCGGACGGATCGGATATCTGCGGCAGAACCGCCGGACATCCGCGCCGGGGATGGGCAGACGCAGCGTCTCGGTGACGGCGCAGAATTTGTCTGCGAGGCAGACGAGCACGCTCTCGCGGTAGCGCGGCGGCGTGAGATTGAGCGGAAACATGTGCCGCGCGATCACATCGCGCTCCACCGCGTTCAGCGTGAAGTCGCGCGAGGCATTGCGCAGCGCCGTGTGCGCATGGGTGAAGCCGTGCCCGCGGTGCGTTTCGCTCGGCACATGCCAGTCGTAGAGAAAATAGTCGTGCAGCAGCGCACCGCGCACCAGCGCGCGGTAGTTGACATGCAGCCGCAAAAACAGCGCGAGCTGTACGCTGACATACGCGACGTTGACGCAGTGCAGATAAACGCTGGTCGTGCCGTGCTGGATATAGTTTTCCTGCGTGCGCATCGCTGCGGCGGACAGGATATCGCCGCCGTAACGTGCAAGCAGAGCAAGGATTTTTGTTTTGGGTATCATGAGAACCTGTACTTTCTTCGGCGTCCGCGCGGCGGACACATTCTGTCTACATTATAATACATTGTGCGGCAAAATGGAAGAGAAAAGCCGCAAGAAAAATGCGGAAACCGACGGCTTTTGCGAAGCATAGGTCCTTTTTCCAAGCGGCAGCCGCTTTTTTACGGTTTCACAGCCCTGCATGCGGCGCGTCGGCGCCGCGCTCCCGATAGAAGGTCGGAAAAACGGCTGCCGCCCGCGTGTTTTACATGGATTTTACAATGCTGCGGTTTTGCATTTTACAATCGGGATATATTATTAAGGCGTAACAACGAATAAGGAGATAAAAAACAATGAAAAAGATTCTGCGTATTGCACTTGCAGCGCTGCTTGCGCTGACGGTTCTCGCCTCCTGCGGCAAGAGCAACAGCGGCACGGTTTCGACCGACGGCTCCACCTCGATGCAGAAGGTCATCGGCGCACTGGGCGAGCAGTTTCAGGCAGATCACAAGGGCATCACCTTTACGTACAACCCCACCGGTTCGGGTTCGGGCATCACGGCAGTTTCCGAGGGACGCTGCGACATCGGTCTTTCCAGCCGTGCGCTGAAGGATGCCGAGAAGCAGAGCGGTCTGACCGAGACGATCCTGGCACTCGACGGCATTGCCATCATCGTCAACCCAGCAAACCCGGTCGATGACCTCGACACCGCGACGATCGCCAAGATCTACACTGGTGAGATCACCAACTGGAAGGATGTCGGCGGCGCGGACGGCGAGATCGTCCTGATCGGCCGTGAGGCGGGCAGCGGCACGCGCGACGGCTTTGAGTCGATTACGGACACCAAGGACGCCTGCAAGTACCGTCAGGAGCTGACCAGCACGGGCGATGTCATCACCACGGTTGCCGGCAACCCGAACGCCATCGGCTATGCATCGCTTGCATCTATCAAGGACAGCGTCAAGGCACTGAAGGTCGGCGGCGTAACGCCCACCGAGGATACCGTCAAGGACGGCAGCTATGTGATCCAGCGTCCGTTCGTCCTGGTCACCAAGACCGGTGTAAAGCTCTCGGATGCGGCGCAGAAGTTCTTCGACTACGCAACTTCGGGCGAGGCTGCACCGCTCATCGCCAAGGCGGGCGCGGTTGCGGTTCACTGAGATCGCTGCCCAAAACAGCTTTTACCGAAACTTTCATCATAAGTCTTCCTCTGAATCAGCCGAAAGCCAAGGCTTTCGGCTGGGGCAAGGGCGTTCACTCGCGTGCGCTCAGCCGCGCCGCCCTTTAAGGAGTAAAAAAGCCGGCACAGCCGTCTTTTTTACAGATTTCGGTTTTAACCTTTCTATGCAAAGTATTTTTAGATAAGCAGCGGCGAACTCATATGGGTTCGCCTTTCCCCATGCAGAAAGGCGTTTTATATGAAAAACAAAAAGATCTTTGAGGATGTCATTCACGGCATATTCCTGCTTCTCGGTCTCGTCACAGTCGCGTGCGTTCTGCTCATCACGGTCTACCTCGTGATCGCGGGCATTCCCGCCATCCGCGAGATCGGGCTTGTGAAGTTCCTGTTCGGCAAGGAGTGGGCATCCACCGCGGCAGAGCCGAAATACGGCATCCTGCCGTTCATTCTCACCAGCGTTTACGGCACGGCGGGCGCGATCCTCATCGGCGTGCCGGTCGGCTTTTTCACCGCCGTCTGGCTTGCCAAGGTGGCAAAGCCGCGCGTGCGCGCGATTGTCGAGGGCGCGGTCAGCCTGCTTGCGGGTATTCCGTCGGTGGTCTACGGTCTGGTCGGTATGCTTGTGCTGGTTCCCGCCATCCGGAAGCTGTTTGACATTCCGGACGGCGCCAGCCTCCTCTGTGCAATCATTGTGCTGGCGATCATGATCCTGCCTTCGATCGTTAAGGTGTCGCTCACGGCGCTGGAAGCCGTGCCGCGCGAGTATGAGGACGCGTCGCTGGCACTCGGTGCAACGCCGGTGGAGACCTACTTCCGCGTATCGGTGCCCGCCGCCAAGAGCGGCATCGCCGCGGCAGTCGTCCTCGGTGTCGGTCGTGCCATCGGCGAGGCGATGGCGGTGATGATGGTGTCCGGCAACGTGCCGAACATGCCGGATTCGCTCTTTCAGAGCGTCCGTTTTCTCACCACAGCGGTTGCCAGCGAAATGTCCTATTCGAGCGGGTTGCAGCGGCAGGCGCTGTTCTCGATCGCGCTGGTGCTGTTCCTGTTCATTATGCTGATCAACGCTACGCTCAACTTCTTTCTGAAGCGCGATAAGGAGCATTGACATGAAAAAAAGCAAACTTTCTCTCCGGCGTCGGCTGTACGTCGGTACGATGCGCACGCTGATGGGCTTTGCGGCGTTTCTGACCTGTGCACTGGTCCTGTTTCTCATTGTTTATGTCCTGGTGCGCGGGCTGCCGAACATCACCTGGGAGCTGCTCTCCACAGCCCCCAGTTACCTCACCGACCGCATCGGCATCCTGCCGGATGTTTTAAGCACGGTGTACATCGTCATCGCGACGCTCTGCATCGTCCTGCCGCTCGGCGTGGGCGCGGCAATCTACCTCACCGAGTATGCGCAGAATAAAAAGCTCGTCGCCGTCATTGAATACGCGGCAGAGACGCTGTCCGGCATTCCCTCCATCATCTACGGTCTTGTCGGTATGCTGATCTTCTGTCAGTTCTTCTCGATGAAGACCTCGCTGCTTGCGGGCGCGCTGACGCTGGTCATCATGAACCTGCCCACCGTCATGCGCACCACCGAGGAGAGCCTCAAGACCGTCCCGCAGAGCTATCGTGAGGGCGCGTTCGGGCTTGGGGCGGGGAAGTGGCGCGTGATCCGCACGGTGGTGCTGCCCGGCTGCGTGGACGGCGTGATCACCGGCTGCATCCTGTCGGTCGGCAGGATCCTCGGCGAAAGCGCGGCACTGCTCTTTACGGCGGGATTTGCCCACACGCTGTACAACTTCTTTGACGGACTCGGCAGCGCGGGCGCGACCCTGACCGTCGCCCTCTATGTCTACGCCAAGGAGGAGGGCGAGTTTGATGTCGCTTTCGCCATCGCGGCGATCCTCATGATCCTGACTGTTCTCATCAACCTTGCCGCCACGCTGGTCGGCAGATATTTCAAGAAACGGAGAAATATATGAGTATCATTACGGTAGAAGACCTGTGCCTGTGGTACGGCAGCTCGCAGGCGCTGAAGAATATCAACATCGAGATCGAACCGCACAGCATTACGGCGCTGATCGGACCGTCCGGCTGCGGCAAATCCACGTTTCTGAAAACGCTCAACCGCATGAACGACCTGATCCCGGGCGTGAAGATCACCGGCACGGTCAACTACAACGGCATCGACGTCTATGCACCCTCGACCGATGTGTGCGAGCTGCGCCGCGAGGTCGGCATGGTGTTCCAGAAGCCGAATCCGTTTCCGATGAGCATCTACGACAATGTTGCCTATGGTCCGCGCACGCACGGTGTCACGTCCAAGGCAAAGCTCGACGACATTGTGGAGCGCTCGCTGCGCGGCGCGGCGATTTGGGACGAGGTCAAGGACAGATTGAAGAAGTCGGCGCTCGGTCTCTCGGGCGGGCAGCAGCAGCGCCTCTGCATCGCGCGCGCCCTTGCCGTCGAGCCGAATGTGCTGCTGATGGACGAGCCGACGAGCGCACTTGACCCGATTTCCACATCCAAGATAGAAGAGCTTGCAATGGAGCTCAAAAACAAGTATACTATAATTATCGTCACACACAACATGCAGCAGGCGGTGCGTATCTCGGACAACACGGCGTTTTTCCTGCTCGGCGATCTCGTCGAGTACGGCAGCACCGAGCGCATGTTTGAACAGCCGCGCGACAAGCGGACGGAGGATTACATCACGGGGAGGTTCGGATAATGAGAAGCAAATTCGACGAACAGCTTGCGCTGCTCAGCCGCGAACTGACGCAGATGGGCGCGCTTTGCGAAGAGGTCATCGCCCTCGCGGCAAAATCCATCACCACGGGTGATGTGGCGATCGCGGAGAAGGTCGCGCCGCTGGACGGCGAGATCGACCGCATGGAGCACAGCATTGAGGCGCTCTGCCTGAAGCTCCTTTTGCAGCAGCAGCCTGTGGCGCGCGACCTGCGGCAGATTTCCGCCGCGCTGAAAATGATCACGGACATGGAGCGTATCGGCGACCAGGCGTCCGACATTGCCGAGATCGTCCGATTCCTCGGCGGCAGAAGCACTGCCGACTGCGCCGACATCGGCAAGATGGCGGAGGCGACTATCAGGATGGTCACCGAGAGCGTAGATGCCTATGTCAAGTGCGACCTTTCGATCGCTGAGGCGGCGATGAAGCACGACGACGTGGTGGACGACTATTTCTTAAAGGTCAAGTCTTCGCTGATCCGTATGATCGCGGATAAGCCCGAGGACGGCGAATATGCGCTGGACCTTCTGATGATCGCAAAATACTTTGAGCGCATCGGCGACCACGCGGTCAACATCGCGGAGTGGGTGGTCTTCTCGGTCACCGGCGTGCACAAGAACGAAGAAGTCTGAAACGAAAAGGGGGAAGGACCGTGGCAACGATTTTTTGCGTGGAGGATGACGCGGGCATCCGCGAGATCGAGATCTATACCCTGAAATCCACCGGTTTTACGGCGCGCGGCTTTGCGGACGGCGCAGCATTTTTTGAGACGCTTGCAAAGGAGAAACCGTCGCTCGTGATCCTGGACGTGATGCTGCCCGGCGAGGACGGCGTGGAGATCTTAAAGCGGCTGAAAGCCGCGCCGGCGACCTGCGATATTCCGGTCATCATGGCGACTGCCAAGGGCATGGAGTATGACAGGGTGCAGAGTCTCGACCTCGGCGCGGACGACTATCTCACAAAGCCGTTCGGCATGATGGAGATGGTCTCGCGTGTGCGCGCTGTTCTGCGCCGCTGCCATGCGGACGACAAGCCGCAGATCTTGCGGCAGGGCGGGCTCTCCGTGGATCCGACCGCTCGCACGGTCACGGCGGGCGGCGCCCCGGTCACCCTCACATACAAGGAGTTTGAACTGCTTTGCCTGTTTTTGCAGAATCCCGGGACGGTATTCACCCGCGACCGCCTGTTTTCGGAGGTGTGGGGGGAGAGCTTCGTCGGCGAGACCCGCACGGTGGACATGCATATCCGCACGCTCCGGCAGAAGCTCGGTACATACGGCGATCGGATCGAGACGGTCCGCGGTGTCGGCTACAAGCTGCTGCCCGCGGATGTGCAGGTGTGACAGGCAGGATGGGAGTTTGCAATGACGAAAAAGATATTCCGATCGGTTTTGCTTGCGGCAGCGGTCGTGCTGCTCGCCTCGGTCGTTCTGATCATGGGTGCGCTGTACGATTATTTCACCGCCGTGCAGAAGAATCAGGTGCGCGATGAGCTGACGCTGGCGGCTGGTGCAGTGGAGACCGGCGGCACGGCGTATCTGCAGGCGCTCGCGGATGAAAACTGCCGCCTGACCCTGGTCGGCGCGGACGGCACGGTGTTGTACGATTCGGACAAAAACGCGGATACGCTCGAGAATCACGCTTCGCGTGCCGAGATCCGCGACGCGCTGGCAATCGGCTACGGCGAGAGCGTGCGCACCTCGGCGACGCTGCTGGAGCGCACGATCTACTGCGCAAAGCGGCTTTCGGACGGCAATGTGCTGCGCATTTCGGTCAGCCATGCGACGGTGCCGTCCCTGGTGGTCGGGATGCTCCAGCCGATCCTCATCGTGTTTGCGGCGGCAATGATTCTTTCGGCAGTGCTGGCAAAGCGCGTGTCGAAAAAGATCGTAGAGCCGATGAACACGCTCGACCTCGAGCATCCGCTCGACAACAATGTTTATGATGAGCTGTCCCCGCTGCTGACGCACATCGAGATGCAGCGGCGGCAGATTGATGAGCAGGTTATCGAGCTGCGCCGCAGACAAAACGAGTTTTCCTCGGTCGTCCGCAATATGAAGGAGGGGCTGGTCCTGCTCGATAAAAAGGGCACGATCCTCAGCGTCAATGCGGCGGCTGCCGACTTCCTTTCGACCGACGAGAACTGCGTCGGCGACGATTTTCTCGCGGTCGACCGCACGCACGAGATCGACAGCGCGATCCGCGATGCCTTTGCAAACGGGCACAGCGAGCTGCGCATTGAGCGGGACGGCAAGGTCTATGAGCTGAACATCAGCCGCATCACAGCAGAGGGCAGCACGGTCGGCGCGGCGCTGCTCATCGTCGACGTCACCGACAAGGTCTTTGCCGAGAGCCGCAGACGCGAGTTCACCGCCAATGTTTCGCACGAGCTGAAAACGCCGCTCCAGTCGATCCTCGGCAGCGCGGAGCTGCTCGAAAACGGGCTTGTCAAGCCGGAGGACGTACCGCAGTTTGTCGGGCGCATCCGCGCCGAGGCGCAGCGCCTTGTTGCGCTGATCGAGGACATCATTCGCCTGTCGCGGCTGGATGAGCACGGCGAGATGCCGAGCGAGGATGTTGATCTGTACACGCTTGCCAAGGCGGAGATCGCCGCGCTCTCGCCGCTTGCCGAGCAGAAGCGCGTCACGGTCACGCTCGGCGGCGCGCCGGTCGTGGTTCGCGGCGTCCCGCAGCTGTTGCGGGAGATCCTGTCGAATCTGTGTACCAACGCCGTCAAATACAACGTGGAGGGCGGCAGCGTCACCGTGACCGTGCGCGACACCGGCAAGGTCGCCGTGCTCACGGTCGCGGACACGGGCATCGGCATCCCGAAGGAAGCGCAGAGCCGCGTGTTTGAACGGTTCTACCGCGTGGACAAGAGCCATTCCAGAGAGACCGGCGGCACCGGGCTCGGGCTCTCCATCGTCAAGCATGCCGTCGAATACATGGGCGGCAGCGTGACGCTTGCCAGCGCCCCCGGCAAGGGCTCGACCTTCACGGTCATTCTGCCGAAAGAAAAATAAAACCAGCCTCGCAGGGATGCCCCTGCGAGGCTGGTTTGCGGTTTGCTTGCACGAATCGCAGTCTGTTTTCCTTTGCAGTGTTATTTTACATTGAAGATATTTCACTCGTTCCAAGGAACGAATTTCGTTGAAAAAAGCACTTGCTTTGCAAGTGCTTTTTTCTGGTGGGAGCGGGTGGATTCGGACCACCGAAGTCAGAGACAACAGATTTACAGTCTGCCCCCTTTG